>OJFV01000229.1_pt1 | contig 19651 bp, 14 predicted proteins | sample 1594391 | NCBI WGS metagenome assembly OJFV01 (sample SAMN05416856, study PRJEB24817) | seawater metagenome | isolation source: Sea water | place: Canada:Atlantic | collected 2013-11
TTTTTTCAAGCAGAAGACGGCATACGAGATCAGCCTCGGTCTCGTGGGCTCTATGCCAACAGCCAAGTAGTCAGCTACTACGTTTAGTATATTGGATGACACCTTTGAAGGGTTGTTTGCGTTGTCTGTCAGCCCCTGCATATCAGCGACAAGGATTGTTTGATCGTGCTTGTCTTGCAGGGATACGCGTTGCTTCAGCGAACCAACATAATGGCCTAAGTGAAGTGGGCCGGTGGCTCTGTCGCCAGTAAGTATAGTTTCTCGTTTTGTGGGTAGTTGATTTTTCATGATATATCTCTAGGTAAATAAAAAATGCCACTGGAGATATAAAGAAAATACAAACCTAGCTACCGTCCAGCAGCAAAAGAATGTACGAATTCTGTGCCGCTCAGAGTGAGCGCCACCACTTGATAGATGCAATATGAATGAATGATATTTTCATGACTTGAAGCCTAGCAAAATAATTGGAGCGCCTCAATAACCTTAAGTAAGTACCCGCAAGTGCGGCTTTTTTCACTTACTCGGCGCTCACTTTGAATAACAGCCTTTTAATCCAACCTGCCAGATCACGTTAAGGTGTATTCAGATAGCGATGGCAAAGGTATAACGATATGCAGCGAGAAAACAAAAAAGGGCAAAGTCGATTTGCCCTTTGGGTGATTATTGTGGGGCTATGAGTAAAGTCCCTTTTCTGCACTCGTATTGCTTAGAAGCAAAAGACTTAAAAGCGGTAAGTCACGCTGACTGTTCCGTTAATAGGGGCTGCGTAGTAAAACGAGCTGTGCAGGCTGCTAAGGTACTTTTCGTCAGTGATATTATTCAAATTCGCTTTAACGCTTAGGTCATTGGTAATGTCGTAACTGGCATAGGCGTTTAGCAAGAAGTAGCTGTCTTGGGTGACGTTGTAATCAGTGTTTTTGGTTTCTGACTGCCAACGTCCACTTAAACCCACTGTTAGGGGAGGCAGCGCGGGTACGGTGTAATTCAGTGAGAAATTAACGTAGTCACGAGGTGCCCATGTATTGGCATCAGCGCCTTGGTCGTCTTCAATTTCAATGGCGGTATAGCCCAAAATCACGCTAAGATCATCTGTGAGCTGACCGGTCATTTCAATTTCAAAACCTTTTGAATCTACATCGATGCCGTTGTAGTAATACTGCCCGTTGTCAGGATTAATACCAGCATATGACGCTAGGTTTTCCTGCTCCGCGGTAAAGTAAGCAAACGTAGTCAGTAGGTTCTCATCAAGCCACTGAACTTTAATACCTGCCTCGGTATTCTTACCCTTGGTTGGGTCAAGGTACTGCCCTGATAAATCATACTGTTCTTGGGGCTGGTAGATATCTGAATAACTGGCGTAGGCATTAATGTCTTGGGTTATGGCATAGGTAAACCCTACATACGGACTTAGCTCACTTTCGCTATTATCAATTGTGGTACCACTATTGTCACCGCTGCGCTCAAAATCAATGGCATTTACACCAGCGATCATGAATAAGTTGTCGCTCAGGGTAATTTTGGTTGAACCGAATATGCGCGTTAGGTTTTGCTTAATTTCTGAATACAATGTGCGCTCTTGCCAATCAGGCTCGGCGATAGCGTTAAGAGCGTAAGGGAATGCGGGCAGTGCGCCCCACGCTTCTTCGGTAAAATCGGTTGCGTAGTTAAACATTGTGTCTGTACTTTGAGCGTAGCTAATACCAAATGTCGCTTCATGTTCAAAGCCAAATGCACTGAAAAACCCTGATGTTTTTACTTCAAGTAAATCAGAATCGATATCTGAGTCATAACGACCTGGGTAACCCAAAAGTCCCAAATTAGTCTCTTTGTCGAGTGTGCCAGAGGCATAAAAGAGCTTATCTTGCTCTTCGAAATAGCGTTTGTGATAGTTCACATCAAGGCGCCAGCTGTCGTTAATTTGATGGGTAAACTCTACAAACGCATTGGTGTTTTGGGTATCCCACATGGCCCAGTCTTGCGAGGTGGTGTCGCTGTCGTCCCACTGTGCTTGTGTACCGTCTGTATAATTAAATACGAGGCCGCCCCACAAATTGCCATCAGTATTGGCGTCTTGATGAGATATCCCGACAGTAAGGGTGGAGTGGTCCGTTAGCTGGCCGTCAACCACACCGTAAAAATAGCCCAGGTCATCTGACAACCCATCTAAATGGGAGTTGGTGTCCTCGCCAGCTACCACAAACCGAGCAGCCCAGCGGCCATCATCTGTGAGCAAGGTATTATAGTCGGCTTGAATACGTTTGAAATCATAAGAGCCTGCGATAACGCTGACTTCACCACCTGTTTCATTAGTAGGGCGTTTACGCACATAATTGATTGTGCCTGACGCGTTACCGACACCTGTTAACAAACCATTGGCGCCACGAATCACTTCGATACTCTCGTAACCGTAGGCGTCAATTGCTCCCGTCACTATGCCCCAATCATTTGGTAAACCCACACCGTCAATTTGGGTATTCTTGATTTCAAACCCGCGAGATGAGTAATTAGTCCGGTTAGTTTCCCAGGCCTCTACCGTAACGCCTGTGGCTAAGCGCAGGGCGTCATTAATACTGAAGGCGGCGAAATTATTCATCAAGTCTGACGTGATAACGCTAATCGATTGAGGCGTTTCGCTAATTTCCATTGTTAAGCCCGTTGCACCTTCGCTGATTCTGTCTTGACGTACACCGGAAATCAGTAAGTGTTCAACCTCAGCTTCTGCTTGCTTGATTTCATTAGCATCTGTCGCTTCTTGAGCGTGTGCTTGTATGGCGAGGGTGAATAAAGACAAGCTAAATAGGTTGTACAGCTTCATTAGTTTTCCTTGTTTATGTGTATGTTTTAACATTCTGTGAAAGAAGAGCGCGGCGATCATACACAAATTCTATTCTATATGATAACTATTTGCATTCGCATATTCAGGCTGTCGTTTTTAGTATGCTCAAGAAATTTTGAAGCCCCCCTATCAAAATAAGAAAGGCATTTGGTTACCGAGGAATTGGCAAGCAAAGCTGAAAGTACGTGTAACAGTTGAGTTGCAGATACACCGAATTCGCTTTATAGTATTAATGGTAATCATTATCATTATCTTTTTATTGAGTGTTTGTAGAATGCCTCACTACTAGCGCTTAGAAAGCCTTTCAGGGAAAGTGCGGTAATGATTGAGCCTGCATCAGTGTTTAGCCATAGCAACATAAGCTTTAGCGCTCTTGTGCATCACTGAGCAGGGCTAACAAAGGCAATCTGTCGCACGCGATTTACACATAATAAAAACCACAGGAATACCAATGATACTGTCACTCGCCGCAGCGCTAGGCTTAGTGGGCTGCTATGTACTTTATATGAGCTGGAAGCAGCACAGTGCTCGCTATGCGCTTGCTGGGTGGGGTTGCTTATTCGCCACCTTGCCACTATTGATCGTGGCACTTGGGGTAGAATATGGCGTTGTGTTTGCTCTGGGCTTACCCGCGCTTTACGTGTGGTTAGGTATACTACGTGAACAGAAACCAACAATGCCTAGCAAGCATATTATAAAACCCAATCAACCAATGCAGTTCAACGCTAATAAGCTCGCAAAAAATAGTGGATTTATCCTCTATCACCTTGTTTTACTGATGATCGTTAGTAGCCTATTGGTGATTGCCTCACTGGATATACTGCCCCTAGAGCGGCCAACTCAGCTCGTGACAGGGGTCATCATTTTGCCAGTGGTTTGGTCGGGCTTGTCATTCTGGCATTTGGCCTGCGAGAACAAACGCAATCCTCTTATATTTAGCGTATTTATATCGCTTGCCTCTAGCCTTTATTTATTTGTTTAAGCTATGAAAAATTCCAAAGCAGATTCTCAAAAAAACGCAGTGAACACCCCGACTCTCAGTAAACGCTCGCTCTCGGCCCATGCTTGGTTGGGGCTATTTGTTAGCGCATTCATGTACATTATTTGTTTATCGGGCACCTTGGCGGTGTTCCATCAAGAGCTGGAGCGCTGGGAGCAACCGCAAATCCCAGAAACAAGCGAGGTTGATATCGCCGTTATCGAAAAAGCTTACGATAATTTTGTTGAAACCTACCCAGATGAGACCGAGCACATGTATGTGGTCTTCCCTGGTACAGGTATTCCAAGGGTGGTGGTTGAAAACGACCACATTGCGCATTTCGTTAATCCTGATGGGTCATTAGGTGAAGTAGAACAGTCTCACTGGACTAAAATGCTAGTGGACTTGCACCTTTATTTACATCTGCCCAAAAGCTTCGGCATGATCCTCGTTAGTGCGTTTGGTGCGCTGTTGTGTGCGCTAATTTTGTCTGGTTTTCTTGCCCATCCCCGTATAATTAAAGATGCTTTTCGTTTTCGTCGTGGCGGAACAGGCTTGCAAGAAAACATCGATTTACACAATCGTTTCAGCGTGTGGGCCGCGCCTTTTCACCTGATGATTGGCGTAACGGGTGCCTATTTCGGCCTGGCAACCGTATTAATTGGGCTGGTATCACAAGCGTTCTATGCAGGGGATAATCAAGCGGTTTTGGATGAGTTGTTCACACCCGAGCCAACCTTAGAGCAACCTTTACAAAAGCCGCAGATTGGCCGCGCGATGGAGTATATTGAGCGGCATAATCCTGAAGGTACGCCGTTATTTATCACCATTCACGAGCCAAATACGCCAGGGCAATTTATCGAAGCTTACGTTAAACAGCCTGGCCGATTAATTTACTCCGAGAATTATCGTTTTGATATTCAGGGTAATTTCTTAGAAACCGCCGGATACCGCGATGGTGATCCCGCTAAACAAATTATCTTTTCAATGTATCGCCTGCATTTTGGTGAATTTGCTGGCATCGCAAGCAAGTTATTGTATTTTGTACTTGGTATGATGCTGACCGTGGTATCGGCCACTGGTATCAATATTTGGCTAAGAAAACGTAAAACGACCGATGTGATTAATCTTTGGTGGCCAACTCTGGTGTGGGGCACACCGTTAATACTTAGTGTGAGTGCGCTACTCAATTTGTTTGTGCATGTGCGAATCGACCTATTCATTTGGCTTGGCCTAGTCGCAGCACTCGTTGTATCGACCCGCCAGCAAAACGTGCAGCTATGGGTCGCTCGGCTCAAGCAGACCCTGGCGTTCTCACTGCTCTTATTTATCGCAGCTTACGCAGTCAAAGCCGGCTCCGCAGCCTTTACCATTGCAGCCTTACAAATTAATATTCCACTTGCCCTATACGCTGCTTATTTGCTGGCGAGGGGACACCGACAGATAACTCTGGTAGGAAATGAAGGTAGGCAAGTGAATCAGGCTGAGTCGACGTAGGTTTGTTCGGTGCAAGAGGGGCCAAATAAGTCCGCCAAAACAAGAGCGTGATCTTAAAATGTCTCAATAAGAGCGGTATTGTTGACGCCACGCGGAGGCATTCTTGCGATATTTTCGTTTGAATAAGCGATTGAAGTGCCCTGCATCTTGATAGCCCACAGCCCATGAGATCTCTTCGATACTTTTATCACTGTGTTTAAGGTGTTCTTTTCCTTGCTCAATACGCAATTGCTGAATATAACCTAGCGGCGTTTCATCTGTGGCTTCCTTGAACCGCCGTTTAAAGGTTCTTGGGCTCATGTTCACTTTACTTGCTAATTGCTCAATAGAAATTGCGTTCATAAAGTGCATTTCTAGCCATTGCTGTATCGACAGTATTTCGTCGTCTTGATGGTAAGTTTGATGGCTGATCGAGGTAAATTCGCCGGCATAACCGCTTCGAAAGTCCACTAAAAATGCATGCTCTACTGCCTCACCTACCAATGGCGATGAGAGTTTAGAAATCAAGTAAACCAGTATTTCCAGTGCTGCATTCATGCCAGCCGAACAATAGAGCTCACCCGTCGCTGTGATGAAGCGTTCGGGTCTGACATCGACTTTGGGGTATCGTTTAGCGAAGTCTGCCTGCTTGTGCCAGTGGGTAGTGCTTATCCTGTCGTCTAATAACCCTGCTTCTGCTAAAAAGTAAGCGCCGGTTGCCGCGCCCATAATGGGTTTGCCTTGTTCGTGCCAAGTGCGAAGCCTAGGGTAAAGTGCTGCTTGTTTGCTCAGTAGCGCGTCTACCTCTCCCCAAATGCTGTGCAGAATAATCAAATCTGTATTCTGAACCTCATCCAATGCACAGTCAGGTGTGATGGCCAACCCGCTGAATGTAGTAGTGGGTTTGCCATCTACTGTTACCAAGGATATTTCAATTGGCTGACCTAGCACGCGCTGCTGCAAGGTAGAGGCAAACGCCAATACATCATGAGTCAAACCCAAACTGAGTCCCATTGCATTCTCGCTGGCAAACAATGTCACGTGCTTAAGCATGTATACGTCCTTTTATTTGGCATTATTTACAAAATTGGCCCGAATGGCCAGCTAAATGACCTGAGTCACGCTGTTAACAGAATTTTTACATCTTTAAGATAGGGTCAATGATGTTGAATCTGGAGAAAAAAATGCAGCTTAGTGAAGAGCACGATGCCCTTAGAAAAACAGTGAAAAACTTTGTCGATAACGAAATGGACCCCTTCATTGATGAATGGGAAAACGCCGGTATTGCGCCCTTGCACGCTCTGTTTAAAAAGATGGGTGATTTGGGGTTGCTAGGTATTCATAAACCAGAGGCGTTTGGCGGTTCGGGGCTTGATTACAGTTACAATCTAGTCTTCGCCGAAGAGCTCGGTAGGGCTTATGGCGGCTCGTTACCAATGGCCATTGGTGTACAAACTGACATGGCAACCCCCGCATTAGCGCGCTTTGGCAGCGATGAATTAAAGCGTGAGTTTTTAGCGCCTGCCATTGCTGGTGACATGGTGGCGTGCATTGGCGTGAGTGAACCCGGAGCGGGCTCTGATGTGGCAGGTTTGAAAACCACAGCAAAAAGTGACGGCGATGATTATGTGATCAACGGTAGCAAAATGTGGATAACCAACGCCACGCAAGCTGATTGGATATGCCTGTTAGCCAATACCAGCGACGGTAATGTGCATGCCAATAAATCACTTATAGTTGTACCCCTGAATACCCCTGGCATTGAAATCTCTAAGCCCCTAAACAAGTTAGGTATGCGCGCCAGTGACACCGGACAGATATTTTTCAATGACGTCCGGGTGCCCAAACGAAATCGCATAGGTGAAGAAAATAAAGGCTTCACTATGCAGATGATGCAATTTCAAGAAGAACGCATGTATGCCGCAGCGACTGCTCTGAAAGGGATGGAGCGTATGATCCAAGACACCATAGGGTGGTGCAAAGAGCGCCACACCTTCGGTCAACCTGTGCTGAATAATCAAGTCGTACATTTTAAATTAGCTGAGCTGCAAACGGAAGTTGAAGCCCTTCGCGCATTAACATGGCGTGCGTGTCAGCAACATATCGGTGGTGAAGATGCCACTTATCTAGCGTCGATGGCCAAGTTAAAAAGCGGCCGTTTATGGCGTGAAGTCAGCGACTCGTGTCTGCAGTACTGGGGTGGTATGGGCTTTATGTGGGATAACCCAATTGCAAGAGCCTACCGCGACACGCGAATTCTATCTATCGCGGGGGGCAGTGATGAAATGATGTTGGGCATTATTGCCAAGCACATGGATATATTCCCCAAGCGTCGATAATCGCTCTATGACAAGTGCAGGCAGGCGCTAGCGGCTTAGATAATGAGCCAGCGCACCCGAGCCATCGTCCCTCGATAAATAAAGGATTAACAAAGGATAAGTAACATGGCGATACCCGCCTTATTCAAAAATAAACTGAGCTTACCGGTGATTTGTGCGCCCATGTTTTTGGTGTCTAGCCCGAAGTTGGTCATCAGCGCCTGCAAAAATGGCATCGTGGGTTCGTTCCCCACCTTTAATACACGCACCCAGGATTTGCTTGATTCATGGCTCATGCAGATCAGTAGCGAACTTGCTGAATATGCTGCGGCAAATCCCAAAAAGCCTGTTGCACCTTTTGCGGTTAATTTAGTGGTGCACCCCTCAAATACGCGATTAGAAAGTGATCGGGTAGTGGTTAAAAAGCACCAAGTGCCTTTTGTGATCACCAGTCAAGGTAACCCCGCAGACGTCGTTGCAGAGGTACATGAATGGGGCGGGTTGGTCTTTCATGATGTCATTCGCGCTGACCATGCCAAAAAAGCCATTCAGGCCGGTGTTGACGGCATCATCATAGTCACCGCTGGCGCGGGTGGGCATGCCGGTGAAATTAATCCTTTTGCCTTGGTGCGCGAAATTCGTGAATTTTGGGATGGCCCACTGGCGCTTGCTGGGGCGATAAATGATGGAATGAGCATGCGCGCGGCCGAAATTCTTGGAGCTGACTTTAGTTATATGGGCACCCGCTTTATCGCAACCGAAGAAGCAGAAGTAGACCCAGATTATAAATCTATGCTGGTGGATTCACAGATAAGCGATCTTATCTACACAGATACCTTCACCGGGGTGAAATGCAACTTCTTGAAGCCCTCTATTGCCCGGGCGGGCGTCGACTTAGCTAATTTTGAAGCTAAAACCCATGTGGATCTGGACCTAGGTGAAAGTAACGCCTGGAAAGATTTTTGGAGCGCAGGGCACGGCGTGGCGGGTATTAAGCACGTTCTACCTATGGCCGAGCTAGTTGAGCAGCTCAAAGAAGAGTATCGCGGGGCTTTATCCGTTCCAGCGTTTAATGCCATCACGGATAAGTAGATGTCTCGTAATGCCCAGCACCTTAAGTTTCCACTTATTAAAGAAGGATTGGTCACATGGCCGTTTTCCATACACAACTAGATAGCCACAGCGAAGCGTTTAAGCAAAACGCCGACGTAATGCGCGCCGGAGTCTCTGAGGTTAGAGCGATTGAAACGCGTGTTATTCAGTTGGCCGACGAAAAAGCCCCGCGCTATATCAAACGCGGACTTATCCCACCCAGAGAGCGCTTATCACGCTTAGTTGACCCTGGCGCCCCCTTTTTAGAATTAGCGAGCTTATGCGGGTACATGCAAGAAGGTGATACCGACGGCTCCGCTGCCGGTGGCGGCGTAATAGCCGGGATTGGTTATGTTTCGGGCGCGCGCTGCATGGTCATGATTGATGACTACTTAACCAAAGGTGGCAGTATTACTCAGCTGGGCAGTCATAAGCGCCTGCGCATGTATCAAATGGCTTTGCAAAACAAGTTACCGGTGATTGCCTTAGCCCAAAGTGGTGGCGGCGACTTAACCTCATTGGGGGACTGGTTTGGGTTCTCAGGCGCGGGTTTTGCTCTGCAGGCCAAGCTGTCTGCGGCGGGTATCCCACAAATTACTCTTGTACATGGGAGTGCAACAGCGGGCGGTGCTTACCAACCTGGGCTGTCAGATTATGTGGTCATGATCAAAGGGCAATCCACTGTGTATCTGGCGGGGCCGCCACTGCTAAAAGCGGCAACGGGGGAAATCGCCACGGACGAAGAAATTGGCGGAGCACAAATGCACAGCGAAATTTCTGGTGTTGCCGACTATCAAGCTGAAAATGACGCAGACGGTATTCGCATTGTGCGTGAGATAACCGCTAGCTTGGACTGGAATGACAGTTCTAACTCTCATGCAGTAAGTCAGTACCAGGGGCCTTTGTACGAAAAAGAACAGCTATTGGGCATAGTGCCAAAAGAGGCAAAAACGCCTTACGACGTACGCGAAGTCATCGCACGCGTTGCCGATGGCTCAGACTTTCTCGACTTTAAAACTGAGTACGACATGGGAACTGTATGCGGGCACATGAGATTGCACGGCATGGTCTGCGGCGTTATTGGTAACAATGCACCTATCACTGCCCACGGCGCAGCCAAAGCAGCGCAATTTATACAGCTATGTGAACAGTCGGGCACGCCGATTGTTTTCCTGCACAACACCACAGGTTTTTTGGTGGGTACAGAGTCAGAACGTGCCGGCATTATCAAGCACGGCGCCAAGCTCATTCAAGCGGTCACTAATACTAGCGTGCCTAAAATCAGCCTTGTGCTGGGCGGCTCATATGGCGCTGGCAACTACGCTATGGCAGGGCGTGGTATCGAACCTCACTTTATGTTTGCTTGGCCACGATCGGTTGTGGCCGTGATGGGGCCAGCGCAAGCAGGCAGTGTACTCAGAACGGTAGCCAGCGCCAAAATGGCCCGAGCTAATGCGATTGATACAGGCAAATTGGACGCACTTGAAAAGCGCACGGTAGAAGTGATGCAGGCAAAGTCTGGCGCCTTGGCTAATTCCGCTCGCTTATGGGATGACGGCATCATTGACCCAAGAGACACCCGAGAAATACTGGCTTTCGTGCTAGATATTTGCCGCGAAGGCCAAGCGCGTAAGGTCAATACCAGCCAGTTTGGTGTACCTCGCTTCTAGCGGTAAATAAACGTAATGGGGACTGCCCTTATTTGGGCTAGTCACGATTAACGGAATAGAGATAATCAAATAGAGATAAGTAAATGTCGAATGTAAGCCAACAGCAGTATCGGGAAATTTTAGTCAGCCTTACTCAAGGGGTGTTGACCATCACCTTTAATCGCCCTCACAAGAAAAACGCGATGAATTTAGCCCTAGTTAAAGAAGTCATGGCGGTATTTAGCGATATAGCAGATGACACCTCGGTGCGTGCTGTAGTCATTTGTGGCAGTGAAGGCAACTTTTGCGCTGGCGGCGACATTTCAGATATGCACAGCGACGCGGGCAGTGAACAAGATAAGCAACAAGCTATTTGGAATTTCAATCGCAGCTTCGGGCGCATGGTCGCCCAAGTGAATCAGGCGCCCCAAGTGGTTATTACCTTACTTGAGGGGGCGGTATTGGGCGGTGGTTTTGGTTTGGCGTGCGTTTCAGACATTGCTATCGCCCATCAGAGTGCGGTATTTGCGATGCCTGAAACGGGGCTTGGTGTAGTACCAGCACAAATCGCCCCTTTTGTGGTGACGCGTATCGGCTTAACTCAAGCACGGCGTCTAGCGTTACTCGGGGAACGTGTTGGTGCAGCACAGAGCCAAGCCTTGGGCATTGTGCATTTTGTTTGCGAGTCACAAGAAGCACTGCAAGCTCAGCTCAATGAGGTACTCAAACAAGTGCAGCGCGGTGCGCCAAAGGCCAATGCCAATACCAAAGCACTGATGCTGAAGGTAGGAACAGTCGAGCTGGAAACCCTGTTGGATGAAGCCGCGGATGTATTTACCCAAGCCTTATCGTCTGACGAAGGTAAAGAGGGCACTCAAGCCTTTATGCAAAAACGCAAACCAAGCTGGTGTGAATAGAGCTGTTGTAAATGGCTGGTGTAAATAGAGGCAGGCATACATGAGTAGTGAGCAAATGATGAAGATTCAAAGTAGCGATACACAAGCTGGCGCAATACAACCGCATGGGCTAAAAAAGCAAAATCTGTTTCACAAAATACTGATTGCCAATCGTGGCGAAATTGCCGTTAGGGTTATTCGTACGGCTCGAAAAATGGGGTATCGCACAGTGGCTGTGTATAGCGAGGCAGACAAAAACGCTGCCCATGTACTCGCCGCAGATCAAGCCGTGTGCGTTGGCCCTGCCAGCGTGTCCGAGTCGTACCTGATGATCGACAACATTATTGCTGCATCGCACAAAACCCAAGCCGATGCTATTCACCCTGGCTATGGTTTTTTATCTGAAAACCCAGCGTTTGCGCGGGCTTGTGCTGCAGCGGGGATTCAGTTTATCGGCCCTGATGCCTCGGCCATTGAATTGATGGGCAGCAAGCGCTTGTCTAAGGTGGCCATGTTAGACGCAGGCGTGCCGTGTATCCCCGGTTATCAAGGTGCAGAACAAAGCGACCAAGTGCTGATTGAAAAGGCGGCAGATGTGGGCTTTCCTATCATGGTTAAAGCCTCAGCCGGTGGTGGCGGGCGCGGTATGCGTTTGGTCACTGAGCAAGGTGAACTGGCCGCGCAAATCAAAACTGCACGCTCTGAAGCACTTAGTGCGTTCGGTAGCGGTGAACTCATTCTTGAACGCGCTGTTTTGGCTCCTCGTCATATCGAAATCCAAATATTTGCTGATAGTCAGGGCAATACCGTTTATTTAGGTGAGCGTGACTGTTCGATACAGCGTCGTCATCAAAAAGTGGTTGAAGAAGCACCATCGCCCTTTGTGGATGAAGGGCTGCGGGAACGCATGGGGCAAGCTGCTGTGAGTGCAGCCAAAGCGTGCGGTTATCAAGGTGCAGGCACGGTTGAGTTCTTGGTTGATCGTGACAAAAATTTCTACTTCTTAGAAATGAATACCCGCTTACAAGTAGAGCATCCGGTCACTGAACTTATCACAGGTCTGGACTTAGTTGAGTGGCAACTGCGGGTAGCGGCGGGTGAAATGCTACCACTGACCCAAGAGGACGTTTCACTCAACGGACACGCCATTGAGGTGCGGTTGTACGCGGAAGATCCTCGGCAAAATTTTATGCCGCAAACGGGCAATATTCTTATATGGCAATACCCTGAACGTGAAGGCATTCGCGTTGATCACGGTATTCATTGCGGCGATACCGTCAGTGCCCATTACGACCCCATGTTGGCTAAAGTCATCGCCTTTGGGCCAGACCGAGCAACCGCCGCACGGCGACTCGCCAGTGCCATTGAAGACATTCAGCTAGTGGGTGTGAACACCAACAAACGCTTTTTACTCAATGTACTGCGCCACCCCGCTTTTATAAACGTCGAAGCGACAACGGCCTTTATCGAACAACATTTTACTGAGCATGCCAGTACCCAAAATACAGCCCCCGCTATAGGCACGCTTGCCAGAGCCGCCATGATTTACTTTCAGCACCCTTCATTTGGCCAGCCCTCTTGGAGCAGTGCAGCGCCTCAGGTGTATCACTTTACCCTGAAAATCAATGAGCAGGCTCACGCAGTGCAAATACAAAAACAGGAGGATAGTTACTTAGTTAAAAGTGAAGCACAAGAGACCGAACTCACCCTAGTAAGTCATGGGGCTAATCAAGCCGTAGTGATTGAAGAGGGGATCCGCCAAGGTTTTAGCTATGCGCTGCAAGACAAAACACTCTTTTTAGATGATGGCAGCGGCCATTACCGAATAGACGATATTACCCAGCTGCCAGCAAGTGTGAGTGAACAAAACGCGAGTGGCGAAATCAATGCCGTCATGGACGGAGTGATAGTTGATGTATTGGCAAAAGAGGGGGATGCCGTTGAAGCCGGGCAACTTATGGTCGTCATGGAGGCCATGAAAATGGAACATCAGTTAAAGGCGCTGAGCACAGGGCTAGTCACTGAGGTGCGCGCAGCAATAGGCCAGCAGGTGAAATCCAAAGAGCTATTGGTCACTATCAGTAGCAACGACGATACGCACAGCGATGCGTAACCAAGGACGTTTATGAGCAACAAAACAGTAAGAATTGGCGGTGCATCGGCCTTTTATGGCGACAGTCAACTATCAGCTCGCCAGCTGGTGGACGATGGCAATATTGACTACTTGGTGTTTGATTATTTAGCCGAAGTCACTATGGCGATTTTGTCTCAAGCCAAAGCCAAAAACAGTGATTATGGCTATGCCGTAGATTTTGTCACTGTGGCCATGCGAGATGTATTGGCCGATTGCGCCCAAAAGGGCATAAAAGTGATAGCAAATGCGGGTGGTATGAACGTACCAAGCTGCATCACGGCACTTCAGACACTATGCAGTGAGCTTGATATCAGCTTGAATATTGCAGGTGTGTACGGTGATGATTTATCCACCAATCGCCAGAATCTAAATAGCGATGACCTTGCAGAAATGCAAACAGGACAGCCTTTACCCGAGCGTTTGAGTAGCATCAATGCCTATTTAGGATCGCGCCCCATCGCTGACGCCCTAGCTGCTGGGGCAGACCTGGTGGTAACAGGTCGCGTAGTGGATAGCGCTTTAGTGATAGGGCCACTAATGCACGAATTTAACTGGCAAGAAAACGAATACGAAAAATTGGCTCAAGGTGCATTGGCCGGGCATATTTTAGAGTGTGGTGCCCAGTGCACCGGCGGTAATTTTACTGATTGGCATTTGGTGCCTGACTTTTCCACCATGAGCTACCCTATTGCTCAAGTGAGTGCCAACGGCGCGTTCGAGGTAGGTATAGTGCCAAACACAGGTGGCATGGTGACTGAGGCCACGATCGGCGAACAGGTTTTGTATGAAATAGGCGACCCAGCGAATTATTTATTGCCAGATGTCGCCTGTGACTTTAGCGATATCACCCTGACTCAAACAGGCAAAGATAGAGTCAGCGTTTCGGGGGCAAAGGGGCGAGCGCCGGGGAATCAATATAAAGTGTGCGCCACCTACGTCGATGGCTACAAGTTGATAAGCTCTTTCTTTATGGGTGGCGAGCGGGCAGCGGATAAAGCCAGAGTTAACATAAACGCCCTTGTTAAACGCACAGAGCGAGCATTTGCTGCAAAAGGGCTGGGCGGTTATCGGCGCACCAGTATCGAAATTATTGGTGCTGAAGATACCTACGGCCCCCACGCAAAAGCGCAAAATACTCGGGAGGTCATTGCCAAGTTTGGTTTGCATCACGATAACAAAATGGCATTGCATTTTGCCGCCAGTGAAATCGCCTATTTAGCCACATCAGCAGCGCCGGGCATGAGTGGTTTTGGGGCAGGGCGGCCCAAACCACAACCATTGATTCGCGTGCATTCGGCGCTGATTGATAAGTCAGACGTACGCGTTACGGTGCAATTAAACAAAACCGTGCTCTTCACACAATGCTACCTGACCCCAGAGCCATCGCCTGTTGCAGAGGCTGCGCAATTTTCGCCAGATGCGATTAAAGCTGACGTTACAAGCTCTGATACTTCAAGCAGTGAGTCGCTGACTAGCGTACCGCTGGTAACTCTGGCTTATGGTCGCAGCGGTGATAAAGGCGATAACGTCAATATTGGGCTTATTGCGCGAGAAGCTAAATACTTACCTGTACTTTACCAACAAGTGACTGAACAGGTCGTCGCTACCTACTTTGCTCATCAACTTGAAGGTCACGTTTTGCGCTATAACCTACCAGGCATAAACGGGTTTAACTTCTTGATGACCCAAGCATTAGGCGGTGGTGGTACGGCGTCACTCAGAACAGACACACAAGGCAAGGCCGCAGCACAAATGTTGTTATCGATGCCGATTACGGTGCCGAAAAGCTGGGTAGAAAAAGCATGAGCTATCAATCGTGCTTGAGGGCGAACTGTTTTGCTGATCAAACATATGTCATCACGGGTGGCGGCAGTGGCATAGGGCGCTGCGCCGCCCATGAACTGGCAAGTTTAGGGGCAAACGTTGTTCTGCTTGGCCGTAATCTAGAGAAATTGCAGCGCACCAGTAATGAGATCATCGAAGATGGCGGAACTGCAGACTATTTTGCTTTAGATATCCGCGATGAAGAGCAGGTCATCACCACCGTAAGCGCCATTTTACAAGCCCATGAACACTTACATGGCTTACTGAATATCGCAGGTGGGCAATTTCGCGCGCCATTAGAGGCCATCAGTAAAAAAGGCTTTGAAAGCGTGGTGCAAACCAATCTTGTGGGCGGCTTTTTAATGGCCAGAGAATTGTTCAAACAACACTTCAAAGCCCATGGCGGCAGCATAGTGAATATCACCGCGGATAATAAAAACGGTATGCCGGGTATGGGCCACTCGGGTGCAGCGCGGGCTGGGGTCGAAAACCTCACCAAAACGGCCGCGTGGGAATGGGGCCGATATGGCGTGCGAGTGAATACGGTGGCCCCGGGTTGGGTGGCGTCTTCTGGCCTTGATACCTACCCTCAAGAGATGCAAGCCGCGATAAAAAATCTAAAACATGCAGTACCCCTGGGGCGTATTGCTAGCGAAGCAGAAATCTCTTCGGTGATTTGCTTTTTAATGAGTCCAGGCGCCAACTTTATCAGCGGCCAATCTATATGGGTAGACGGCGCTGCAAGTATGGGCTCTGCCCCTGCACTTGCGCCACTTGGCCAAACAGCACCCGTTAACGGCACAACATGGGACGGCTTTCATCGCTCAGCGCCGCCCAAGGTTTTGCGCTAACGCCCAGCACAATATCAACGAGGATATGAAGATGAATAACCACGCATTGAATAGAAACCTGATAGAGCGCGTTGCCCTAGGTGACCTGCTACGTAAGCGCAGCAGAGACAGCGGCGAGCAGCCCGCCATTGTAGATTTTCCAGCCGGTGAGCGCCGTGCAACCAGCTATAACGAATTAAACAAACGGGTGAATCAGTTGGCCCACGGCTTAATCGCAAAGGGCGTTAAACAAGGGGACAAACTGGCGTTATTCTCAACCAATCAGCGCGACATGCTTACCGTGTATTTTGCCTGCTACAAACTCGGTGTCATTGCCGTACCGATTAATTTTATGCAAGGCGTAGACGATGTGCGCTACAACCTTGAACACAGCGAAACCTCAGCCGTTGTTTACGAAGCGATGTTTGCCGAGCTAGTGCACGCCAGCACCGAAGGTAATCCACACATCAGGCTGACGGTGCAAATGGGCAATACCAAGGGCAAATCTGATTACAGCTTAGAAGCGCTGCTCGATAATCAAAGTGAGCAAGAGATTAATGACCGTATTATTGAGGACAGAGACACGGCCCACATGATCTACACTTCGGGCACCACTTCACGACCTAAAGCGGTTGAGTCATCTCATCTGGCGCTGACCATAGCGGCGTTAACCGGTGCCATTGAGCTTGAGCTAAATCGATATAATCGCATGTTGTTGGTGCTGCCGCTGTTCCATTGTGCGGCATTATCTGTGCTGCATCCAGTGATGATGCGCGGGGGCTGCACTGTGCTGCATGCCGCATTTGACCCTAACATTATTGTGGATAGTCTTGAGCGGGAAAAAATCGAAACCGCCGTGTTCATGCCCATGATGTGGCATGCACTGCTCGCTACGCCGAATGTTGAACAGCGCGACTTTAAACACTTCAAATTAGGGGTGTATTCCATGGCTGCTATGAATAGTAGAAGCCTAGAAAAAGTACGTAAAACCTTTGGGTGCGTGATGCATTTGGGCAGCGGCCAAACCGAGTTCGCCCCTGTTGCCTGTATGTATCGAGATAAAACCCCAACCGAATTCAGCGAAGGAAATTATTGGGGGGAGCCCGTTTGTACTGGTGAGCAAGCGATTATTGATAAGCAAGGCAACGAGCTTCCCAACGGTGAAGCGGGAGAGATCGTATGGCGCGGGCCACAAGTTATGAGTGGCTACTATAAAAATGAGCAAGCCACAGCGGAAGCGGGTAAATTCGGCTGGCATCACACGGGAGATATTGGCTTAATCGATAACCAAGGCCAACTGCTGTTTATTGACCGGATCAAAGACACGATAAAATCGGGTGGTGAAAATGTTTCGTCGCAAAAGGTAGAGCAAGCCTTGGAGTCACTTGAGGGCATCGAGCGCGCGGCCGCCTTCGGCGTGAGCCATCCCCACTGGGGCGAAGCCGTTTGCGCCTGTATTATCAGCGCAACCTTCAACGAAGCGGACTTGCCACATATCGAAGCACACTGCAAAGCCCAGCTAGGGCAATTCGAAGTTCCCAAAGCCATTTTCATCTGCGAAACCCTGCCGGTCACAGGCACAGGGAAAGTCAGAAAGGTGGAGTTGCGGGAGCAGTATAAACGCGTATTTAGTGACTAAATGAATAGGCAGCTGGTTAACAAATATCGGACTTTGTAAGAAAATGACTCTGTAGCGAGTAGACTTTCAGAAAACCTATCCGCTCAAGAGGATAATTAGATGAATATCCTCAATAGGGGATATTGCTGTACATATCCTCCAAAGGGGATATAGTGTCTTTTATCCGCTTGAAGGTATAGAGGAGGCTCAGATGATCTACAGTCCAAAACAATTGGCCAATCAGTTGTTACTAATCCGCACCAAGAACAATTGGACCCAGCAAGACATTGCGGCCAAAGCAGGGGTCAAACAAGCTACGATATCAAACTTCGAGAACGACCCTGAGCGCTGCCAGTTACAAACCGTATTTAAGATCATGCAGGCTTTACAAGTGCATATGCAGGTATCTGACACAGCCTTAAATACGATGAGCGATGAGGACAGTTGGTAATGTCCTCGTTGCACCTTTATTTCAACCAAGAGTATGTCGGTGAATTGATTAAGCAACCGACAGGCGCACATGTATTGCAGTACGCAAACGATTGGCTTAATAATCCGAAATCCCGGCCGTTGTCTTTATCGTTACCATTGCAAAAGGGAAAAATTACGTCGGAAAAGGTCTTCAATTACTTCGACAATTTACTGCCTGACTCTCGGCAAATTAGAGAGAAAATTGTCACACGTTTTAATGCAAAATCCTCGCAGCCCTTTGATTTACTTGCCCAGGTCGGACGTGACAGCGTTGGAGCGTTAACCCTTCTAGAAAAACCGCAGATGCCGATCCAAAAGCCGATTACAGCTCGTAAACTGGATAAAGTGGAACTTGAGACATTACTTAAAAGCTATCAGTCTGATATACCACTGGGGATGGGGCCTGAGTTCGAAGACTTTCGGATTTCGGTCGCTGGGGCGCAGGAGAAAACCGCGCTGCTCAAAATAAACAAAGATTGGTACGTACCATCTGGTTTGACTCCTACTACTCACATATTCAAATTACCTATTGGCGAAATAAAAAGCCCTGATGCAACACTGGATTTAACAACAAGTGTTGAAAATGAATGGTTATGTATTGAGCTTGCACGTGAGCTTGGTTTTAGTGTACCTACCGTTGAAATTGTCACTGTTGGTAGTGCGAAAGCTTTAGCCGTAGAGCGATTTGACCGTAAATGGAATCATACAAAAGAGCGTTTAATTCGTTTACCACAAGAAGATATGTGCCAGGCATATGGAATTTCTCCAGCAATAAAATACGAAGCTGACGGAGGGATAGGGATTGAGCAGATAATGGCGTTGCTTATGGGATCGAGCAATGCGTTAATTGATAGAGAAACGTTTATGCGTTTTCAAATTTTCCAGTGGTTAATTGGTGCAACAGACGGGCATGCAAAGAACTTTTCTATCTTTTTAGAGCCAGGAGGATCGTACAAGTTAACCCCTTTCTATGACATTCTTTCTGCTTACCCACTTCTAGGCGGTCAGGGCTTAAATAAGCGGGATCTATCTCTCGCTATGGGCTTATCCGCGACGAAAGGTAAAAAGCGTAAAATGGAATTGGTTTTCAGTCGCCATTTTATTGCCACGGCAAAAAGTACAGGATTCGATAGTAAACGCATGCAGTTATTAATGGACGATATGGCAATCAATATGCAACCCGCTATTGAAAGGCTGCGACTACGAATCCCTGCTGAAATACCCGAGAAAATTCAAAAGGCAATTTTCGACAAAACGTTAGAACGAGTGAAAAGACTTGTGATGTAGGTTTAAAATGGATGGCTAATAAAACCACCGGACTGATTAAAACCAGTTGGTTTGATGGGCTGATTACTTCAAAGCTAAAAGGGGTTCTTTATAAGGGTAAAGAGATCATTACTCGTGTTCATGAGTGAGACGATATAATGACACCCATGATAAAAATGGTCAATTTTCAGGGCTGAACTACACTTGATTTGTGTTTCATTCTGTCAGGTAGATGGATTATGCCTCAACCTCGAAAAAGCCA
>OJFV01000231.1_pt1 | contig 19306 bp, 20 predicted proteins | sample 1594391 | NCBI WGS metagenome assembly OJFV01 (sample SAMN05416856, study PRJEB24817) | seawater metagenome | isolation source: Sea water | place: Canada:Atlantic | collected 2013-11
CTTAGTACAAAACAAAACCCCGCCAAATATGACGGGGTTTGTCAGCGTTCTGAGGGCAGCAATTAATTTGCTACCCTCTTTTTTATAAGCTCACCTCTGAGAATCTATTAAGGCCCGAAATCTAATCTAGGATACTCTCAAGTTCTTCGATTGATGTAAGAACGTGATCTGCCAGAGTAGCGAGAACATCGCGTTCAGAAGTTCCGGTAAGAACGCCAACTTTCATCCCCACCTCCGCATTCACACCCATTTCCATGTCATGAAGGTTATCCCCGACAACCATGACATTACGGGGCGATAACGCCAAGGCAGCACAAAATCCGTTGACCATACCGGCCGTGGGTTTAAGGCCGTGGCCAGAATCATATCCTGCGACAAAGTCCAATTTATCCAAAGCATTAAAACGACCAAGAGAACGTCGTGCGCCCTGCTCACTATCACTCGTCGCAACACCCAACTTTAGCCCACGCGCTTTTAAGCGATTAAATAAAACATCCAGCTCAGTGACTGCAACAGCAGCGGCCTCACCATCTTCCTGGAAGATGGTTTCCACCTTAATAATGAGCGTTTCATAATCAGCATTAGGAAGATGTTCGCACCACTTGGCAACTATCTCGCCATTACTACTGGCAGCCAGCATTGAGCCGGGAAGAACCCGACCTAAGTGATGGTCATATCCTGTTTCAGCTAAAAGCTTGGCGGCAAGACTTTCGTCCCCCTCTGCCGCCATCAAGGCCGCTTTACGGTTCAATGGCATCCAACTTTGTTCATAGTCAAGTAGAGTGCCATCCTTATCAAAAAGAATTGCTTTTATTGTCATACTTTTGGGTTCCTAAGACTATTCAGCCGCGTCAGCTATCGAGCTTTGGCGAAGAATGCCCTGATAAATTTCCTCATCCCCAACAACACCGACTAGACGATTATCAACAGCTAGCAATACTGGATTACCTGTAGCCTGTCGGAGTTCAATCGCCCGCTTCATTGTGATTTCAGGAGATGTAATAACGATAGTATCCTCACCAATATCCGAAAGATGATTTTCTTCCCCGAAACTGAAGAGCTTTAAATCTACTTTATCTTCAAACGAGACTTTGCTTACTGCACCATCGTTGCCAAGGGAAACCTTGAAAGCATCGTATTTGTCCAAGATCACCCGGTCTTTATCTTTCCTCAGATCTTCCGTAACTGTCATAAGTGAAGCACAACGCAGAACGTTCAGTGGATTCATATGCGCAACAAATTCAGCAACGTATTCATTTGCAGGATTGAGAACGATTTCTTCCGGTTCGCCGTACTGAACGATACGGCCGCCTTCCATTATCGCAATATGGGTCCCTATTTTTAGAGCTTCATCCAAATCATGACTAACAAAAATAATCGTCTTTTTCAGATTACGTTGTAACTCCAAGAGTTCATCCTGGAGGTGATCACGGATCAAAGGGTCAAGCGCAGAAAAGGGCTCATCCATAAGGAGGATATCAGCGTCAGTGGCAAAGGCACGTGCTAGACCCACACGTTGTTGCATACCACCAGAAAGCTCATGCGCATATTTATCTTTCCACTGATCCAAGCTCACCATCTTGAGTTTTTCGTCGACGATGGCTTCGCGTTCAGCTTTAGGCATTCCCTTGAGCTCAAGTCCGAGACCAACGTTTTCTGCAACTGTTCGCCAAGGTAAAAGCGCAAATTGCTGGAACACCATCGAAACACGTTCCATACGCATATAGCGTAGTGTTTTGGCGTCACAAGAGGCAACATCCACCATGGAATTACCATCTTGAACGAGAACCTCACCACGGGTCACAGGGTTCAAGCCATTTACAGCGCGCAATAATGTGGATTTTCCAGATCCAGAAAGCCCCATGAGAACACAGATCTCGCCCTCTTCGATCTTAATGGATCCATCGGCAACACCGAGGACACACCCCGTTGCCTCGAGGATTTCATCGCGGGTTTTGCCTGCGTCGACCATTGGAATGGCTTGCTTTTGGTTATCACCAAAGACAATATCGACGTTTTTAAATTCAACAGCTGACATGTTCATGCTCCATCCCTACCTTAAGCGCCATCAACTGGGGCATTACGTTGCTTACAAAGTCGATCAAGTAAAACAGCTACGATAACAATAGCCAAACCAGCTTCAATACCAGTATCAATTTTCATTTGATTTAGTGCGCGAACAACAGGTTTACCCAAGCCATCTGCTCCAACAAGAGCAGCAATAACAACCATAGAAAGTGACAGCATAATACACTGGGTCACACCTGCCATAATTGTTGGTAAAGCGTGAGGAATTTCAACTTTCCAAAGAAGTTGACTCTTTGTTGCACCAAAAGACTCTGCTGCTTCAGCTAGAGGTTTCGGAACTGACGAAATACCAAGATAGGTAAGACGAACGGGAGCTGCTATTGCAAATACCACTGTGGAAATCAATCCCGGCACTACACCTAATCCAAAAAGTATTAGAGTAGGTATAAGGTATACAAACGTTGGAATTGTCTGCAACAAATCAAGTATTGGTCTTAAGATAGTATAAAGCCACGGTCTATGAGCAGCGGCTATACCAACAGGAATACCCAAAATCATGCAAATTCCGGTTGAAGAAACAACAAGCGCTAACGTTTGAACTGTTTCTGTCCAGTACCCTTGATTAACAACAAACAATAATGCAACGAGCACAAACAAAGTCAGCTTAAATGATCGCTGTAGATAGTAAGAAAGCGCTGTGATCAGAATTACAGAAACTATAGATGGCAAAAACAACATTATGTCGATTACGCCATTTATTAAAAATCCAAGTGCATCAGAGATCAGGTCAAAAAAACCTGAAAAATTATTAATGAGAAAATCGAAGAAATTCTCTCCCCATCTCCCTACAGGAATTTTATGGTCAACCAACCATTGTTCGATGCCGGACATAGTGAATCCCTCTGTTCTAAAAGCAAACTCGACGTTTTATCGAGCTCTCGCCCATTTTTTATTCCAGCTTATGCCCATTTAACTATCATTTAAATGCACACTTACCATCACTGGTTTTATTTTCATTAAACATACAAGAGGGCTGACAAAATGCCAGCCCTCTGTAACATATTTTACTTGGCGACCAGATTAGAGACCAAGGTGAGCTTTTACCGCAGCAAGGCCATCGCCACCATCAAATGTGGTAACACCAGCAAGCCAAGCATCAAGTGCACCTGGGTTTGCTTTCAACCAATCAGTAGCCGCAACGGGGCCATCTTTACCATCATCAAGGATAGCGCCCATAACTTCGTTTTCCATTGCGAGGGAGAACTGAAGGTTGCCAAGAAGCTTGCCCATGTTCGGGCAATCAGCTGCATATCCTTTACGAACGTTTGTATAAACGTTTGCACCACCGAAATTCTCACCAAAGATAGCATCGCCACCTGAAAGATAAGTAAGTTCGAAGTTAGAGTTCATTGGGTGTGGTGCCCAACCAAGGAAGACAACTCCCTTGTCGCGACGGGTTGAACGAGAAACCTGAGACAGCATACCTGCTTCAGAAGACTCAACAACTTCAAAACCTTTGAGACCAAAAGTATCAGCATCGATCATTTCTTGGATCAGACGATTTCCGTCGTTACCTGGTTCAATACCATAGATTTTACCGTCGAGTTCATCTTTAAATTTTGCGATATCAGCAAAATCTTTAAGACCTTTGTCGGCAAGATATTTTGGAACTGCAAGGGTGTATTTCGCGCCTTCCAAGTTCACACGTACTGTCTCAACAGAACCTTCTTCGCGGTACGGTGCGATATCAGCTTCCATTGTAGGCATCCAGTTGCCGAGGAAAATATCGATATCGGCATTTTTCAGACCGGCATAAGTCACTGGTACAGAAAGGATTTGAGTTTCAGGCTTGTAACCAAGACCTTCTAGGACAACAGAAGTCGTTGCTGTTGTTGCTGTAATATCAGTCCAACCAACATCAGAGAAGGTTACAGACTGACAACTTGCTGGGTCGGCGGCTTGCGCACCAGTTGATAGTGCAGCGGCAGCAATAGCTAAAGTGCTCGCCGAAACCAAGTGTTTGAGCTTCATTCACTTGTCTCCATTTTTTTGCGCTCGGAATGAATCCAGAGGCTTGAATTATATTTATAGCAAAATCCCTGCGGTTTTGTTCTTTTTTTGCAGGTTTATTGCCTGATTAACTCCCTTGAACGACATGTAAGAACGTCGCTACCCCTCTATCAATAATTTATTTTGATTGAACGTTCAATCAAAATAAATTATTGATAGAGTCAACAAAGATAATAAAGCTCAGCCATAGAGTTACATTCTAATAATAAAATCAAAGCAGTATCAATAAATTTGGACTGTTATTGCAAATGAATTTTTCTGTCCTTGTGACTCCGAACGGATAGAAAAAGGGCTCAAGGGAACTTAAGAACTTGCCAAAAGTCGGAATGGAAGAGATCAGGAAAGCTCAGTTGATTGAGGCAACGATTGCCATGATCCACGAAGAAGGCTTTACCAATGCCAGCATTTCGAAAATCAGCAAGCGCGCAGGCCTGTCTTCGGGTATTGTCGCACATTATTTCTCAGACAAATCAGGCCTCTTAACCGCTACACAACAACACCTTATGCGCGTATTAGGGGAAGAGACCAAAAGTCAATTGTTGCATGCGAGAACCCCGATGGAACGCCTGCTCGCAATTGTAAACTCTAACTTTTCCGACGATCAATTTAAACCAGGTGTGGTTAATGTATGGCTTGCTTTTTGGGCACTGGTACCGACCTCACCTGATTTGGCACGGTTGCACAGAATTAATGAACGGCGCATGCAGAGTAATTTGCAACACGCTCTCAAACCGTTGCTTCCTCCTGAAAAAGTCGCTAGCACCGCAACAGGCCTTGCCGCGATGGTAGAGGGACTTTGGATCCGATGTGCATTGACCAAAGGTGGTGTCACCCCCAAGCAAGCGATCACCATCATGGAAAGTTATATAAACAGCCAAATTTTGGTTAATCAGGAATAACAAAAGACAATTATTTCCAACTCTAAAAACAAGATCTATACCAAGGACGAAAGACAATGGCCCAGCTTCCAACTCAAAAACTATATATCAACGGTAGCTATGTGGATGCCACATCAGGACAAACCTTTGAAACCGTAAATCCTGCAACTGGCGAAACCATCTGCGAAGTACAAATTGCGTCCTCAAAAGACATTGATACAGCAGTAGACGCGGCGAACGCCGGGTTTAAAGTTTGGTCCAAAATGAGTGGAACCGAGCGTAGCCGCATCCTGTTAAAGGCTGTTGCCCTCCTTCGTGAACGCAATGATGAGCTAGCCGCATTGGAAGTTACCGATACAGGTAAACCTATGCAGGAAGCAAACTGTGTAGATATTGAATCTGGTGCAGAATGCATCGAATACTTTGCAGGTCTTGCTGCATCTATTAACGGAGAACACATCCAACTGGCCAATGGCAACTTTGCCTATACACGCAAGGAACCCCTGGGTGTTTGTGCAGCTATTGGAGCCTGGAACTATCCCATTCAAATCGCGTGCTGGAAATCAGCCCCGGCACTCGCTTGCGGTAACTCGGTCATCTACAAGGCATCCGAAGTTACCCCACTTACAGCTTTAAAGCTTGCTGAAATATACACCGAAGCTGGCCTTCCTGATGGTGTGTTCAATGTCGTCTCAGGGCTAGGTCCTGTCGGGCAGATGCTCGCTGAGCACGAAGGAATCGAAAAAATCTCTCTCACCGGATCTGTTCCAACTGGTAAACGCGTGATGGAATCGGCTTCAAAAACACTAAAACACGTTACGCTTGAGCTCGGTGGCAAGTCTCCATTGATCGTGTTTGATGACGCCAACATTGACAATGCAGTATCCGCTGCGATGCTAGCAAACTTTTATACCCAAGGTGAGATTTGCTCTAACGGTACACGGGTTTATGTCCACAAAGACATCAAGGAAATTTTCCTAAAAAAACTGATCGAACGCACCTCTAAAATGATCATTGGTGATCCGATGGATCTTGAAACTCAGGTTGGCTCTCTCATCCACAAAGACCACATGGATAAAGTTTTAAGCTACATCGAGATCGGCAAGAACGAAGGCGCGACACTTTCATATGGCGGCAATCAAGTCACAGTTGATGGTTTTGAAAATGGTTGCTTTGTAGAGCCTGCCATTTTCACAGATGTGAAAGCAGATATGCGTATCGCCAATGAAGAAATTTTTGGTGCCGTCATGTCCGTCATTACCTTTGAGGATGAAGACGAAGTCGTCGCCGCAGCTAACGATACAGTGTTTGGACTTGCTGCGGGTGTGTTCACACAAGACATCAACCGCGCTCACCGCGTGATTGGGAACCTTGAAGCTGGCACTTGCTGGATCAATAACTACAACATCACACCGATTGAAATGCCTTTTGGCGGCTACAAGCAGTCCGGTATTGGCCGTGAGAATGGAACTGTTGCCATAAATCACTTTACCCAGATTAAATCCGTGTATGTGGAAATGGGTGACGTGGATTGCCCTTACTAACTCAAACGTTACTCGTATTGAAAGTAATCAGAATATGACTTTTGCTCTTCACGATACCCTTGAAGCAGACACCATCTTCATTACGGATCTGGCGCACAGCCGAGTTTTGTTAATGAATGACAGCCAATACCCTTGGCTGGTTTTGGTGCCCCGTTATCAGGGCTTACGTGATTTGCACGATCTGCCATCAGATAAATTGGCAGAAGTTATGGAAGAAGTAAGAAACGTTTCAGAAGTTCTGGTCCGAGACTTCAATGCTTTCAAGATTAATGTTGCCGCATTGGGGAACATGGTTCCCCAATTACACATCCATGTTGTTGCACGTTTTGAAGAAGATCCGGCTTGGCCGGGTCCAATCTGGGGCGTACATCCGACTACTCCTTACAGCAAGGAAGAGAGCACTAATTTAAGAGTTTCACTTGAAGCCGCAATCAGGAGTGGGAACCATTAACCTGAGAAAAATTGCCTCCCTGAGCTACGCTCAAGAATATTTTTCTCAGGCTCCTGCCTAACCATATCCCACAATTCCGATTGCGGCTTCCTTTTTCGCTTTATCCTTAAGCTTTAGAAAAGCAGTTCCCATGCCTACTAAAGTCGATAAGAGCGAAGCACATCTATAGTCTCAGATGACATCAAAAAAGATCACGCTTACACCAAAGTTATGTCAGCTAACGACAATTTACCGGATTTTTAAATCTAGTTTAGTCAGATAAGCATCCATCAATAGACCCGCTTAATCCACGAAGTAACGCGCTGTAGGCGTCCTTACCTTTTTCTAAATTCGACCCCATGGGATCAAGCTCACCTTTTTTTATTGGTAAACCTTCAGAGAGAACGTTCACAATTGCCGGCTTGAATTGCGGCTCGCTAAAGAGACAAACAGCGCCACTCTTTTTGATATACGCACGTAATTCAGTTAATCGTTTGGCACCAGGTTTTCGTTCTGGATCAATTGTCACAGCACCGATGGTATTAAGGGAAAATTCTTTTTCAAAATATTGATAAGCATCATGAAAAACCAAATAAGGTTTATGTTTTACGTGGCTTAATTGCCCCGAAAGATCCTGCTTCAAAACTCCCAGTGTCGCCAAAGTTAATGCTACATTTTGTTGATAGGCCTGAGAGTTATCTGGATCAATTTTTGAAAGCTCAGCGCCAACCTTTTTTACGATGCTGCGAGAGTTTTCTATTGAGAGCCACACATGCGGATCAAATTTGCCATGATCATGATCATCTTTATGGTCGGGCTCATGCTCGGGTTCACCTTCCGGTTCGTGCGCGCTCTCCTCCTCGTGATCAACATGCTCTTCATGCGCCTCGACATTCTCTTCTGTCCAAGAGCCTTCAGAACGGTTTTTCAACAAAACCACTCCTTCAAGATCCATCAACTCTAACACTTTTGTTTCGTCAGTCTTTTGACTAAGAGGTTTCTCAAGGAACGTTTCTAAACTTTCGCCGACCCACACCACAAGATCAGCTTGGCTCAAGGCTCTTACCTGAGAAGGCCTCAGACTATACCCATGAGGAGAAGCCCTTTGATCGACCAAGAGTTCTGCTTCCCCGACGCCATCCATGACCGATTGGACCAAAGAGTGAATAGGCAAAATAGAGACAACAACTTTTGGACTTTCAGCAGCTGAGGTTGTTGCCAACATTGAAAGCCCCATCACCATAGTGCCAACATGAAATATTGATTTTTTAAAGCTATACCTACGAAGAGTAATCATTTTGACCTCTGAGAATGTCTTAAGACATCTAAGTCTTAAACAAGTTTTTATAGAAAATTCGCTACTGTTATGTTATAACATTTACATCTTTGTCAAGACGAGATATCACTGGCCTATGAAAAACTTTGATACTGTTTCACTTTCCTTCTGTGGCGGATCTCATGATCATGGCCGCTGTGTAAAAACAGCCCTTAAGGCAGCTGAAGAGCTTTGCCATTCAAGAGGCGTTCGCCTTACGGATGCCCGAAAACGAATTTTGGAATTGGTTTGGGATAGTCACCATCCGGTTGGCGCCTATGATGTGCTTTCAAAATTATCACAAGAAAGTGGTAAAACAGCCCCCCCAACTGTGTATCGAGCATTGGATTTTTTACTCGAGCAAGGCTTGATACACCGCATTGAATCTCTCAATGCCTATGTTGGATGCGCTCATCCCGCAGAGGACCACGCAGGCTTATTTTTGATATGTAATAATTGTGGGTGCGCTGCCGAAGTGCACGATGAAACCATCGACCAAGCCATATTAACCAAAGCCTCAAATCTCGGGTTCAGGCCAGAACAACGTACACTTGAAGTCCGAGGGATCTGTCCAGACTGTCAAAATCCACAATAGTTTTCGAGGTAACATTAGATACGTTCTCTCGGTCGTGTGTATAAAAATACTCTTTTAGCTTTAATGTAATTAAGCCCAATAAATTTAACTTAAGAATAACCGAGTACCCTCATGGTGATGGAAAAGACAAACACTCCGCATGAAAGTTCAAATACATCTGGTACTTCTCAACCAATTGAGTGCGGTTGCGGTCAAGATCATTTAAACCCCCAGTCCGCGAGTGGCGAGCCTTTAATCCAGGCGTGCAATTTGACGATTAAATTTGGCGGACACACCGCTATACGCGATGTAAACCTTACCGTTCATAAAAAAGAAATTGTTACTCTGATTGGCCCAAACGGCGCAGGAAAATCAACCCTCCTTCGTGCACTACTTCGAGCCATCAAGCCAACATCGGGAGAAGTCTGGCGGCGTCACGGACTGGTTATTGGCTACGTTCCACAAAAATTAAATATTGACCCGATTATGCCGATGACAGTTGAGCGATTTCTCTCAATACCAGATCACAGACCTCTCGATGAGCGCAAAGAGGCTCTTAGCAACGTAGGCGCTTCGCATACTCTCAATCAATCCGTACAAAGCCTCTCAGGCGGCGAGTTTCAACGGGTCTTACTTGCCCGTGCTATATTGCGAAAACCTGATCTTCTGGTTTTGGACGAACCCGTTCAAGGAGTTGATTTTCAAGGCCAAACTGAACTCTACAAGCTCATATCACGCCTAAAAGAACAATCAGGATTTGGTATTTTAATGGTTTCCCACGACCTTCATATTGTCATGGCTGAAACCGATCGGGTCGTTTGCATTAATGGCCATGTATGCTGTTCAGGAGCCCCAACACAGGTTAGTGATAGCCCTGAATACTTAGCTCTTTTTGGCGGCCAAACCAAACCTGGTCTGGCTGTCTATCATCACCTGCACGATCATACTCATGACGACGGTCACCAGCATGGTCCTGACTGCGATCACACAAGCCAAGGCGAACAATAGTAATGGTATTTGAAGACTTTTTCCTTCGGGCGATCGCTGCAGGTGTTGGTGTCGCCATAATAGCAGGCCCCTTGGGATGCTTTGTGGTTTGGCGCCGGATGGCTTATTTCGGAGATACACTCGCGCATTCCGCTCTCCTTGGTGTTGCTCTGGGTCTATTGCTTGGTTTCAACTTAACCGTTGGCATCATTGCAACAGCAATTATGATTGCCCTCCTCGTCACCCTGTTCCAACACCAAAAGCGCCTTGCCAGCGATACGCTCCTTGGGATAATGGCCCATTCAAGCCTCGCGATCAGCCTTGTTGTACTTGGACTTTTACAGGGCTTTCGCGTAGATCTGCTCTCTTACCTCTTTGGCGACGTACTGGCTGTAACTCTCGAAGATATCTATTGGATTTACGGTGGCGGGATTATCGCAATGATACTGCTTTCGTGGATATGGAAAGACTTATTAGCACTCACCTTGCACGAAGAACTTGCCCGCGCTGAAGGCATCAACGTTACTCTCGTGCAAACCCTGTTTATGGTGACCGTCGCTATTGTAATCGCCATTGCCATGAAAGTCGTCGGGGTGTTGCTCATCACGTCTTTACTTATCATACCAGTAGCAGCAGCGAGACGCTTTTCAACAACGCCAGAGCAGATGGCTGTTATTGCCTCGATAATTGGAGCGGTATCGGTAATCGGAGGGTTGATGGGGAGCTTACACTGGGACACCCCGTCAGGACCTTCAATTGTCGTCGCGCAAGTTACCCTTTTTATTGGCGGGCTCTTGTTCGGCAGCCTCTTGAATAAAATGGTCAAAAGATCCGTATAGACGTACGAATTAGGAGGAAACCGGATGCTATTCCGGGAGCATAACAGCCGACTAAAATCATTACCAAATATAGTACACTAATATACGATAGCATCCGTTTCTCGACGTTCTGTTATCGCAATCTCCTCCCGCTCATAGTGCTCCTTTATTTCTAGGAGAATCCAGTCCCTGAATTTACGAATTTTCGGAACATTTCGACGTGCTTTTGGATAGACCAGCCAATAACCAAAACCATCGTGACAAACGCGTTCAAAAGGCTGGATCAATCGGCCACGATTGAGAGAATCACGATAAAAAGCGGGTGTGAGAATAGCCACGCCCTGCCCCGCCTCGGCGGCTTTGGCCTCCAGGGTCTGCGTCCCCATTCTACTGCGTGGTTTACACTTAAGTTCGTCGGAAGACGTATCCATGGCATCAAACCAAATTTTCCACCAGGGATCTGATGGATCAATAAAAGGCAATTTCAAGAGATCACTAGGCTGTTTAATCCCCCCTATTGAAGCTGCTAATTCAGGGCTGAGCATGGGAGAGAATTCAGCAGGTACCAGTAGATGAGTTTCCAGGCCGGGCCAATTCCCTCTGCCGGCTCGAATAGCAAGATCAAACTCTTCCCTCGCAAAATCTATGATGCCAGGCGAAGTATCGAGACGCACGGCAAGATCTTCATACTTAAATTGAAATCGCCCAATGCGCACGGCTAAAAAATTAGCCGCAAAAGTATTTACTGTCGTAATCGACAACAATCCCTGACTGGCATCTTCAGCGACTGCGAATGCCCCACGCAAAAGCTCAAACGCCTCGCTCACCACAGGAGCTAATCTTTCTCCAGTCTCGGTCAAACTAACTTGTCGAGGCCGACGCAGGAATAGAGGTGTACCAACCCGTTCTTCCAATATCTTGATTTGATAGCTAACAGCAGCTTGGGTCATGCCCAATTCTTCTGATGCCCGGGTAAAGCTACAATATCTTGCTGCGGCCTCAAATACACGAAGCGATGAAAGCGGGGGTAGCTTAGACGACATAATACATTAAATCTCCTTATGCATAGTAACCATATTTTAGTTGGAAAACCAAGCACAGAAATCGCAAGTTATGCTTATCAGAGATAACAACCCTTTATAGGGAGAATGAAAAATGACTATAGCAAACGCCCCGTGTGAAAAACATTACCTTACCGCCCCACCCAAAAATGGACTAAGCCTACGTCCTTTAATTTTACTCTTAAAATCAATATTAAATAAGAAACCCAAGAAACGGATAACAACTTTTCATGCTCTTCACCACTTGCCTGAACATATGAAGTCAGATCTTGGTTTATGGGATATTCGTCCCCCCTTTAAATGACGTTATCATAATTATTGGAGCTTATTTACAGATCAGTTAGACCTGACGAGAAAGCTCTCCTTACATTGAATAAGCTTATCCAATGCTTGAGAGAGAATTGTTTGGCTCACCGGGGCTGTTAGACAAATTCTGATACGATCTGTTTCTTGCCTCCCGGCGGCGAAGAAACTGTCTGGAACAACCTCAACTCCCACGGCTTGTAGCTTTCTCGTTGCCTCCGTAGAAGACCCTGAGGTCTCTAGCCAGAGATGTGGACAAGGTGTGCGCCCCCAACACACTGCCCCTAGCTTTTTCAACCTTGACTTAGCTAGGTTCCACCGCCTTTCAACTTCGTGCCTTTGCCACTCAGCCCTGGCAAAGGCACGCTCTTCTTCTATCCACATACACGCCAATTCAATCATAAAGGGGCTCATCGCCCAATTGGTGGCATGAACCTCTGCCCGAATAGGAGAAATCCATCGTTCCGCACCACTTACAAAGCCAAACCGCAGTCCTGGAGCTACGGTTTTCGAAAGACTTGAAAGTAGTACGGTGTTATCTCGCAATTCAGAAGCCAGAGGCGACATTCCACTTAGAGCCCCGTACACATCGTCCTCAACAACCAGAAGATCGTGTTCCAGTACTACTTTTGAAATACGCCTGCGCCGTTCCTCAGACATGATTGCCCCGGTAGGGTTTTGAAGGTTCGGCACAAGGACAGCAACGTTAGCCCCGCTATTATTAATCGCAGCTTGAAAGGCGTCAGGTATTATTCCCTCTTTATCACAAGCAACCCCATGTAAACGTAACCGTAGCTGCCGGGCTATGGCCTTCATTCCCGGAAAAGTATATTCCTCAACCAGCACTGTCGCACCGGGACCACACAACGCCAACAACGTGGCAAAAAGAGCTTGTTGCGCACCTGCACAAGGCACAACTTCCCTTGGCTCCACTTCGTACCCCCGCCACGACAACCATTTACAACTTGCCGCCTGCGCACGGGTTAATATTTCTGGCGAATGATAAGACAAAGCATCCACACCCGCGCCTTTGGCGAGAGCTTCGCCTAAAAGCTTTTGAGTTTCCAAGTCATCCGGGTGCTGTGCTGGCAGATTTGTTGAAAGATCAATTACGCTATTCGGCGCGGCTCTTTTCAAGGCAAAAAGCTCTGCTTCGCGGCTGGTTGCAAGAACGAAAGTCCCTCGCCCGACTTCCCCGCCGATAAGATGCCGACGCGTCGCTTCTTTATAAGCCTGAGTAATTGTACTCAGGTTCATTTTTAGGTCCCACGCAAGATCGCGATGCGTAGGAAGTTGATCTCCCGCACAAAGCTCTCCTCCTCGGATCGCATTGGCAATAGCGTCTACCACGGCAAGGTATTTTACTTTAATCTCAGGATTGAGTTCAGGTTTCCACACAGTATCAACTTTACTAACCACAACATTGTATCCCATACAATATTAACATTGAACCATACAATCAAGCTGCTAAGGTCATACACCTACTCGCGTGATATCGCCGACAACGACATCAAACAGTACCTTTAATGTTTACGATGAAATCGAGATGGAAATGTTTACCAAAGAGCAAATAGAAAGTGCGGCACATTATATCTATCAATATATGTCCGCGACCCCGCAATACAGTTGGCCACAGATTAACAAACAGGTGGGATGCTCTGTGGTCGTTAAACATGAAAACCACACGCCAATCGGCGCCTTCAAAGCGCGGGGCGGCTTAACCTTTGCAAGCTGGCTACGTGCAAACCACCCTGAAATCGAGGGCATCATCACAGCCACTAGAGGCAACCACGGCCAAGCCCAAGCTTTTGCCGCCAGTATGGCCGGGATCAAGCCTGTTGTTGTGGTGCCGTATGGTAATTCTGTTGAAAAGAATAATGCCATGCGCTCTTTTGGTGCCGATCTGATAGAGCATGGTAATGATTTCAATGAAGCGCTGTCAGAAGTATCAAAGCTCGCCAAAGAACGTAATCTCTTCATCGTTCCCCCTTTTCATGAGCAAATCATGTTAGGCGTTGCGACCTATGGATTAGAACTCTTCACTTCGGCGCCGGATTTAGATCGTGTCTATGTTCCCATAGGCTGCGGATCAGGAATATGCGGAACCATAACGGCTCGTAATGCTCTTGGTCTTATAACTGGAATAATCGGCGTTGTATCCAACCAGTTCTCCGCAGCAAAAACATCATTTGATACAGGTACTATCACTGGAACAGATGCCGCCTATTCATTTGCAGATGGCATGGCTGTTCGGACTCCTATACCTGATGCTTTCGCAATTTACTCAGAAGGTGCGGAACGTATCGTGGAGGTCAGTGACGATGAAATTGCGGCAGCCACCAGGATATATTTTAAAGGCACCCACAATGCTGCCGAAGGGGCTGGCGCAGCATCTCTAGCCGCTGCCCTAAAAGAACGCGACCAGCTTAAAGGAAAAAAAATCGGCGTTATTCTTACTGGGGGCAACATAGATACGGATGCATTCCGTCAAATTCTTGCTGGAGAAACACCAACGGCTTGATGCTACCAAAAGAGGCTTCCGACTTAAGGAAGTCTCTTTTGGTAGCATCAATATAATTCCTTATTTAAAATTGCTCTTGAAAACCCAACTCCTCATATAGCGGCTCCCAAAGCACTGAAGCGTGTTGAACAATCGGTAAAGGTTTTCGATCAAATAAGACCGCACATGAGCCTTGGATTGTAAGCAGCTTACGAAGTGCATAAAAAGCCAGTTGTGAGACACAACTGGCTTAGCAAAACACGTCAACCTATTCCAGGACGTGACAGGGGACAAAATTATTTCTCGGTATCCCACTTAATCTGAAATTCAATCTCTTCTTCACCATCACCGCGTTCATGTTCGATGTTGTAGATTGCCCGGACCGGGACATAGATACGTTCACCTGCGATCTGGATTTCAAAACTCTTGTTTTGTTCCAGTGAATCAGCCAGACGGCGTAGTTTTGCAATGAAATCCTCTATGGGATAGGTTTTCTCGATATCTCTTTCGGGCTTGTTCACCATGTTCGGATCCTTGTTTTAATCGTAAAAAGTACAGAGCTAATCTTTACCGGATCGTCTCTATGAGGCAAGGGCTATGGACAGCTTTCCGGACCAAAGCGGCAACAGAGGAAAGTAGATTTTTTTCGATGGCTTTATGCATCATAGAAAAGCCATATTCAACCTAAGCTCTACCTTTTGATCAGTTATACCACCGGCCCTTAATATTGCCCCATCTGGACACATTTTCAAGATTTTCGGCGAGGAGCACGGACTTCCGCGATGCGGTGTATCGCAAAGTTTGTGCGACGCGGCCCGAAAGCCTTGAAAATATGCCGTTTCGGTCACGTCCACGTCCCCCCGACGCGTGTCAAAAAGCCTTGACGATACACCGTATCGCCAGCAGATTTCTTCCTTCTTGGGAGAAAGTGGACGAGATCCAGGTGGGACAATATTAAGGGCCGGTGGTATTAGATATAGTCCGTCAAACTGAGGTTAATCAATTTAGTCGTTGCCGAATATGACGCTTCCAACTGAGCTTCTAATTGTGATAGCTCAAGCGTTGTCTGCCCCACATCAGCCGTTTTTGCATCATCCAACCAATTTCCAGCGTAGAGTTGATAATCAACCTGATCATCCAAAGCGCGTTCAGTTGTGTTGTAGGCAACGGTTAATTCAGTTTGAACGACCAAGAGCGCATCAATGGCTTCGTTTAGAAGCTCAAAGGCTTCTTCGAATGCCGCCTGGTCCATTGGATCCTCTGATGCATTTGCGGAGATATTCATAGCCCGCAACAGCGTTTCAAAACCGGTGTCAGAGCCCGCAACACCATATTCTAAGTTTAGATTATCGTTGACCTGAACAGATGCGATGTCATCGTTGCCGCTGTAATAACTATCTTGCGCGGTCGAAGGACTGGAAATTGCGGTATAGGGCGGGTTTTCGACAGACACTGGTGGATGATCGGTAGCCGATCCAGCAAAAAGATACCTTCCGCCAACCTGTAGATTGATCGTCGCGGCTGCTTCTTCCAGGTTTGAGTTGGCAATGGTGTTGATACCCACAGTAGACGCGTTTTCTCCGCCGAGGGTCGCAGTTAAATCTGACTTGAAATTATTGGCAAGATCGATAAGTGAAGTAATAGAGGACTGCATAATTTCAATGCGTCCGATGACAAGTTCCCCGTTATCAACATAGGTCATCGAACGATTGAGAGAGCTTTCAAGACTTACGATCTGGCTTGCGGTTTGGGCAACACCTTTATAGTCCTGAGATTTATCTCCACTAGCAGATTCCATTTGCTTTTCAGCCAGTTGCGACTGAACTTTAAGTGCTTGTGCCATCAGCGCAGTGTTATTGGCAAAGGTCGAAATTCGTTCCATAGTCTAATCCTATCGAACCGTACCAAGCAGTTCATCAAATAGAGATTGCAGCGTATCGATAATGGCAGCTGCGGCGGCATACTGGTTTTCCAGTTGTGTTATATAAGCCAACTCTTCATCCACATTTACCCCTGTATTATTAGAGAGTTCTGTTTTTAAGTTATCCAAAGATAACTGTTCCGCATCGGCTGTAATTTGTGCGTTAGCAGCGTCTTGCGCCACAGTCGCAATGTAGTCAGCGGAATAACTTTCATAAGTGTCACTGGAACTCCCCATGGTAACGCTCGTGGTCATCGCATCATAAAGGCTCTCGGCGATAGAACTGTCGCCAACTGAGATCACAGCATCACCGACGGTCAAAGTAGCAGATGTATCGAGCTGGCCAGTTGCAAGAGATCCAGGATCATCTTGTAGAGTTTCAGAAACAGCAATATCTGCGGCACTTGTTCCAGTAAAAAACTGTTGTACCCCAAAGAAGCTGGAAAAGCTTTCTGCATCAACCCCAACCGCACTATCTAGTTGAGAAAGACCAATTCCCATTGCAGGATCGTCGGCTTCAATAATCAAATTTCCATCGGTCGATAAACTTGCTGAAATACCAGCAATACTATCAATAGCCGCCACAACATCATTTATGGTAGAGAGCGTCGATAGATCGATATCCTGATACGCCTGTAAGCTCCCTTCACTATCCACAAGAGCAACACGAACGTCCCCCGTTCCTGTAAAACTATCCAGTCCAGTAAAACTTTCGGTACCCGAAACTGTTTCCGGGGCGGGATAGGCAACGCCATTTTCATAGACAGCATTAATTTCACTCATCAGGCTTTGCGCCATAACATTCAGGGTGTCTTGCTGCTCGGGAAGGATATCATCTCTTAAAGCTATAAACCCTGCCAATTCTCCCCCGGAAATATCTTCAGTAATATCTTTGCCATTTAGGGTGATCGCATCAAAACCCCCGGGATAGCTCAGGGCAGCATCTACATTGGCTGCAGGGTCATAGGAAAGCTCGTGTACCTGACTATCTACCAAGGGCTGGCCACTATTGGTATAAACATACGTTTGGTTATCACTGGTGGTGAAGTAAGAAATGTCTAATTCTGTGGCGAGTTTTTCCAGTTCTAGAGTTCTTTTGTCCTCTAAATCCAGTGTTGATGTTCCCTGACTATTGGCCAAAAGAATTTGCTCATTAAGCTGATCAATGACCGCGAGTGATTGGTTTATATCCGAGACACTCTGAGCAATCTCGTTATTGGCTTGATCCCGGAGATCCTGGATATTTCCGGACTGACTGGTAAGTTCTTGAGCAAGGTCTTCTGCCGCAGAAACCACTAATGCCGCCTGGCTGTTACTTTCCGGTGTCGTACTTAAGGATTGCAGTTCTGAAACCAGGGCAGCGACATCCGCCGTTAGATTTGTTCCACTGGAGGTTGTCCCCAATCCCTGCTGCAGCTGATCAAGATATATTGCAATGACATTAGCTTCCCCTGCATCCGAAGATTGCTCAATAATGCTTGCGGAAAGGAAAGGATCTGCACTGCTTGTAACGCCTCCAGAGGTAACACCCGCTCCATAACCAGAAAGTACGACAGAATCTGTTGCCAGTGTCTTTCTGGTATAACCTTCTGTTCCAGCATTCGAAACATTGGATGACGCAACAGATATACTTGATTGTGTGACCAAAAGAGCATTTGTCGCCGTATGAAGTGCTGATGTCAGTGTCACTTTAGCTTCCCTCAGGTATGATCTTGTTTAGGCGTGACCACGTTGTGCCGCAGCATCAAGCAAGGCTTCTACACGCTCTGCACAGGCCACTTTTCTTTCGTTCAACAAATGAATATTTCGACGCGTTAATTGACGCAGATCCTGCATTTGTTCGAGCAAGAATTTAAAGTCTTCCACATCCCCGATCGCAGCCCGTGATTTCATCTCATCCAGGATTGGGGGACTTAGGACTTCATATTCGTCAGCAAGCCCTTTTTTCAGGGGTTGGAGCCGGGAAACACTCTCTGTATCCTGCCATTCCAAGAAACGATTTTCCATACGCATTACGGTGATTAAAGTATCCAAAACCGCCTGAAATCTTGCTTCTCCATTACCCATGATCAATTCCTTTTTCCTTTAAACATCTCGATAGATTGAAAGTACGAACGTGCTACTGAGCGAGACTTGCGTAGTTTTAGAATTTCCTGTCCCAATTCGTCTCGTTCTTGCTCAAGCGCTTTACTAAGAGAGGTCGCTTCTTCGAGGCAGCTCAATACACCTGGCCTGTTTGCTCCATTATCCAAGAGGTGGGATACATTCGCCTCAAGTCGTTTTAATCTTGCACTAAACATTTGGGTTACCGAACGGCTGCAATAAGAGTGTTGATCATTTCATCTGCTGTGGTCACAACTGTTGAAGCAGCTGAATAAGCCTGTTGTGCCACAATCATACGGCTGAACTCTGAGGCAATATCAACGGTTGATTCCTCAAGAGAAGATGGCGAAATAACACCAGCGCCATTGTCCCCCGGAGTTGAGAGAATAAAATCGCCTGATGAGGAAGACTGGCGAAACAGATTGCCACTTTCGGCGATCAATCCATCAGGATTAGCAAAAGTGGCAAGAGACAACTGATAGATAGACTGGCTCTGGCCATTATCGAAATACGCAGTGATCCCACCTTCTGAATTAATATCAACGTAAGAAAAACTGCCATAGCTGGTGCCATTTTGAGAAATAGATCCCAAATCGACAGAAGGATCGGTCTCGTTTGACGCAGCTTGTGACAGGCCGTTGGCTTCTCCTGCAGTACCCAAATCAAGCGTAATCGAGCTGTCTCCTGCGCCTGACGTCCAACCTGTTATATCCAACACAGGATGGTGTGGATGGCTCCTGTCCTCGGCGTTTAAATACGCCATAATGCAGTTGT
>OJFV01000232.1_pt1 | contig 19174 bp, 24 predicted proteins | sample 1594391 | NCBI WGS metagenome assembly OJFV01 (sample SAMN05416856, study PRJEB24817) | seawater metagenome | isolation source: Sea water | place: Canada:Atlantic | collected 2013-11
CTCGGAGATGTGTATAAGAGACAGCAGTGAATGCCGTTAGCTTTGCACTAATCCATTCAATAGCGGCCCCCGCTGCGTTCTTTATGTCATCCCAATACACCACCGCTGCAACCAACGCCGCACCTAAAGCGATAACGGCTACTACTATCCATGTGATTGGGTTGGCAAGTAATGCCGCGGTAAACGCCCAAACGCCTGTGGTCATAGCCATCATAGCCACTCTTAACCCTGAAATGACTGCCACTGTTGCGCCCGACAGCACCGAAAATGCCAGTAGACCTACTTTTGCAATTCCGTAACCTATGGCCATGGCTTTAGTGGCGGCATTTAACAGCCATGTTTTTACCGTTAGCGCAGTTGTTGCGGCATTTACTAACCATGTTTTGGTGATTGTCGCGCTCAAAGTTATGAGGTTTATTTTCGATAGCAAATAGAACCCTAGCAAACTAGCCCTAGCAAATTTGTAAGCTGCTGAAAGCATGCCCAATATCCCACCATAAGCTATGTTGGCAACGCTAAGCCTCAGTGTTGCTAAATATGCCAAATGTGAAACAACGTTATATAAAGCTGTAGCGACGGTTAACAAACCATATCGACCTAGCAAAACCAAATGTACTAAACCCAAACCAATTGCCATAAAGCGATAAATGCCCACGGCCACGGTTAGTGCCGCAATAGTGGCAATCAGCCCGACTACGGCCATGCCCACAGTGGCTACGGCACTGGTTAAATGCGGGAACATGTTTGTCCAGCGTAGTAGTGTGGTGCCAGCTTCTGTTATTTTGTCTATCGTCGGCTGCAGCACGGGTATTAATGCCATGCTAAATGCAGTATGCACACTGTTGACTGTACCGGTAAGTTGCTGCCACGGATCAGTCATGGCTTTAGCCATTTTTAATGTTTTTTCTAACCCGCTTGCATCCTTAATCTTTGTCATTGATTTAGAAAGCCCATCTACGTCTTTAGCTAAGGCGAATATTGTGGCTGAGGCGGTCTCGCCAAATGCTTTTTGAATGGCGTTTGCTTGGTTCCCTTTTGACAGGTCGGTATATTTTGATGTGATACGCGACATAATTTTATCTATGGGTAAAATTTTGTCTTGCTCATCATAAAACTTTAAACCTAATGCTTTTTCGGCATCTTTGAACTTGGTATAAGCAGCCGCATAAGATGTACCTGCGGTACTTGAATCCATTTGCCCCTGCAACGTTCCTAATACAGCTATTTGCTCATAAAGTGGAACATTTGCAGCAGACGCTGAGCTTTTTGCACTTTGAAAAGCTTGTTTCATAGCGCCGCCGGTTGTTCTAAACATTTGAACTGCCGCGGCACTTTGCCCAGCTAATTTGTTAAAGAAGTTAACATCGCCCATTTCTTTGGCTAATTTTAGGTTTAGCCCATGCACAGCTGTTAAGTAGTTTGCAGAATTAACTGCATCATCTTTTGTTGCTTTGCCAAGAATGGCTGCCACTCTGGTAATAGGTGTTAAGTTAATGTCGTTAAGGTCTTTAACCCCTGATTTAATCTCGTATCCTGCCAACGCTATATCGCTAGCAAGCACACCAAATTGCGCTTGAGTCGCTAACGCCATTTTATTTAAGTTTTTAAGGGCTTTTGGCTCTACGTCTAAACTAGAAACCTCATTTAGAGAACGCATTTGCCCAATAGCAGGGGCCATTGCACGGTTTAATAGTAATACTGCACCGGCTATGCCTGCGGCACCGTAGCCAATATTACGAAAGCCTTTTTGCGCGTTGGTAGCGAGTTTGTCTATGCGGGCGTTAATGGCACCAATGGGCGCGGCCGTTTTGTCGGTCAGGCCTACGGTGAACATTAACTTTTCTACTTTTGCCGCAAAACTCATGTGTGCCACCCGTTGAATTTGTGGGTGCGTCCTGCACCCTTAACCTGTCCGTGTTTGTTCGTTAGCCGTTTAAGGCTTTACCTATGCCGTTTGCAACGGCAATTTGCATGTTTTCCCAGTATTGGTTTTCTAAATACAGGGCTGTGCCTAGGTCGTCGTCTTCTTCACTTTGCGGTAGCCATTTGGTGCGCAATGCAACCAATTGGCTATAACCGCATTGTTCTATTTGCTTGGCGCGGTGCTGCGCTTTTTTACAACAAACTCGGTATCTGGTTTGTATTCGCTAGCAATAGCACCGGCTAAGTCAATTTCGCTGCCAGGTGTGTTGTTAATAAATTCTTTGACCAAGGTTTTGCTGTCGTCGTCGGTGCAGCGCATAACGAACTGTTGGCTGGGTGCCACTTTGTCGTTCATGTTTATGTCGTTGGTGTAACGATTAAAATGCTCTCGGGTCACGGTAAAGTTGGCGTCTTTGCCGTCAATCTCGATAGATAATTGCTGTATGTTTTTGCTCATTGTTTTATTCCCAGTTTTGTTGTTAAAAAAGTAAAAAAATCACTTCATTTGCTTTTCAATTAACCTGTCGAGCTTTTTGCTTATGTCGCGCAGGTCGTACTTAATTTCTTTGCGCAGGTCTTCTACCTTTTGGCTGCTTTCGCTTTGCCGTCCGCTTAGGTATTTAACGGTTATTTCCGTTTGGCTAATGCGTTTGTCTACGCCCATGGCCCATGTGATCGCTGAAATGACAATGAGCAAGGTGGTTAGCAAGTGGCTAATGCTCACGGTTTTGTCTAGGTGCCATCCGCGTTGCTCTTTGCCCCATTTTGTAGGTACTTCAGCTTTTACTTGGTCCACGTTTAACCCTTACTGCTACTGCGTTGTTTCATAAATTCGGTTATTAGCGGCATTAGGTTTTTAATGGCGCGTTCGCCAAATAGAAACCCCAATACCAGCAAGTTGACTATCCAAAAAGCCGACTCTTGTTGACTGCTAAGCGCACCCCATTTACCGCTAAACCAGCACAAGTCCATGTACAGGGTTAAGTAGCCCCAAACAGGCCGCTGGCATCCGCGCAAAAACATAATGATTCTGCCTAACCAACCAAAGCGCGCTAGGTCACTGGCTGTGCCTTCTAGCTGTTTTACGCGGTCGTCAAACTGCTGGCGTTCTGCCTGTGCGGCGTTATGTAAATCCATGGTGGCCGCGTGAATTTGCTGTTTAAGGGCCAGTTCAATATTGGCTTTTTCAGCATCACTTAGGCTTGGCGGGAAATACGCTTGTATTCCTTCAACGATCTTTTCGCCAAACCCACCGGTTAAGAAATTAGCAATGCTGGTTAGCGTGCTCATTTTCCTTGCTCACATTCTTGTTCGGTCAACAAGGTGTAGGTAAACGAATTACCGTGTTTACTGACCGCGATACGAATTAGGTTTATCAGCATGGCGTATTCGTTTGGGTCTTGAATAACTTGGCAACCTGCACTAAATCGGTCGACCTTTTCGGCTATGCCTTTGTCGCTTGCGCGGTGGCCGTTAATACCGAAATAGCCGGTTTCTTGCACCACGTCGGTAATGTCGAGTTCTTCGTTTTTGTCACCGTCTCTAAACACGGTGACTTCGCCCCTTTGCACTAATGCAGGGTATTTACCCTGGTGCATGCCTAACTGCCACATGCCAGCGTATTGACCAGGGCACAAAATAGCGGTGCCCAATAGGTTCAATGGGTTTAGGCGGTAGTACGTTCCGGGGTCGGTGGTGCAGCTGAACTGCCAAAGCTGTTCAATGCCTGCCATTTTAAACAGCACACAAAACACATCGTTAAAGGTGTTGGCTTTGGTGTCGCGGCTGCGAATACCGATTAAATTTAGGTTGTAATCGCCACGGCTAAACAACTTATAGCCGCGATTTGCCATTGCTTTTTTAAGTTGTTGCACCGTGATTTTCATTTAAATAATGTCCGCAATTTCGGCAACGGTTAGATAAGGCACGCCGTTGATTCTGACAAACTCTTTGTCTGTCACTTCAAAGCCAATTTTGTGCTTGTTCTTTTCTTTGCCGTTGGGGTCGATGCTGAGTAAATCACTGATTTTAATCATGCAACCAAATAGCTCTACGCCCATTTCTGCGGAATCTGTTACCGCTATGGCGTTGATGTCGAATGGCTCTAGGCCTTTCCAGCTGCCTGCACTGCGGGCCGCTTCTGACAGCACCATAAAGTTGCGGCTGTCTAGCTCTAGGTCGCCTGAACAGGCACAGTCACCGTCTACGAAACCATTGGGCACACCGCCTGATTTTACTGGGGTGCGCTCGTCGGTAATGGTGGCGTTGAAGGATTCAATGTGTACCAAGTAGTCGCCAATCATTACGTCAAAATCTTTACCTGAAATATGCTTCATGGCTTACTCTCCGCTTAGGTCTAGGGCTATGTTTACGGTTATTTCTTTGGGGCAGTTAACCGGTGTTAACTTGAGCCAAATTTGTACGCGGGTGCGTGTTACCCACACAATTTGAATGGCATCGTCGCCGGGGGCTTCAATTTCACCAGGGAAATGCGTACCCGCAAATGTGGTGCTGCTGCTCATTTCACGTAGTGGGCGGCTAAAGAATGTTTTGTTGTTGGCAATACTGACCGCTGAGCTATTCAATGAACGGTTACCCACACGGGCAATGGCCAGTAAGCGCACAGCACGGGCGGCTTTATCAACCACGCGCAGGTTTTCAACCACGGTGTAGTCGCCACCTGGTATGTCTAACAAGTTGCAGTCGCCCCAGTATGTGCCGGGGTAATCAACATAATGCTGTGGCACGCTAAAGCGGTTTTGATCAAGGGCTGCCAGCACTGCGTCGCTTAGTTCAACGTCGTCACTGTCAACGGGTGTGTTACCCAACCCAATGACTGAGCCTGACGCTACGCGCATAGGGGTATCAGCAATGCTCACGCCTGCGTGTTGTAAACGCCCTGCTAGCACGCCCACGTCGTTACCGTGCAATTGCGGTACAACGGCCACTCGATGCCCTGCTACACCTTCTAAAATTGCGTTTTGGGCGGTTAAATAGTCAGACCAACTTTGTGTGCCTGCATCAATACCGGCGGTTACGCCTAATATGAATACACGGCGGCTGTGGGTGTTTAGCAATTCAACGGCTTTGGTGTGCAATGCGTTCACCGCTGCGCTGTCGGCGGCGGGCGTTAGCACTACGATTGCTTCAGGGCTGATGCCTGCGGCAATGGCAATGTCAATGCCTGCGCCATAATCAGCACCGGTAATAGGCACGCACGTTGCGCCCCATTGTTCACCGCCATTTAAACGGGCCGCTTGAATGTTGGTTTTTAGCACTGAGTCGGCTTCGCCTAGCAGTACGTCTAAGTCTGATTGCTGATCAAGTGCAATGACGGTGTCTACCCCTTCAGGGGCATTACCAATGAATAAAAAGTGACGCTCAACACTTGGCAAAGAGCCTTGTACCAAATTCAGCGCGTTAACAATTACCTTGCCTTGTGCCATGTTGTATTTCCTCGTTTAATTCGCTTGTTTTGCCAACTCAGTAATAATGATATTGGCGGCTTGTTCGGTGTCTTCGTTGTTCATGCCTAACCAGGGGCGCGACGTTCTTGGCACGGTCCACTGCTCTTTGGCTTGTTTCTTTAGCGAACGGTAAATGGCTCCCGCTTGGCCAACCGTTAGGTTTTGCATGACCCAACGCATGGTTGGTATGCGACCCTTGCCACTTTTGGTGGCGCGTTTATCAATTCTAAATTCACCACTGTCGACCAGCCTTTTGGCTTGGGCCCGTGTTGCTGGCTTTTTTAAACCCGCGGTTGAAAACGCTTGCTCGCCCTTTTTGGCCTTTTCTGCGTCACCGTCTTTTTTGGTGTTGAACCTGTCGCCAATACCGTGGTGGTGTGCATAGGCCACTTTGCCCGCGTTACGTAAGAAATATAATTTCGCTTCTTCTGTGGTTGCGGTGTGGCGTAATTTACGCCCTAAACGGCGAAACATTTTTGCACTGCCTTTTTGGCGTGCGGCCATGGGCTTGCCGTCTATTTGCTTTTGGGTGCGCCTGCGGGTGTTGTTCACCGTTCGCGCTTTGCGGGCCACTTTGCGCAATATGTTTTTGCGCTTGGCGGGGCTGGCTTTTAACAACCCGACCATGGCTTTAACACGCTGTTTGCCCGTGATATTAATTGGCATATCCACTGGGCTAGCCATTGGTTATGTCGCCTACAATTTCAAAAGTTTCAGCCACGCTGAATTCGTTAGGCACTAGGCTGTAAAACTTATTACCAAACTGAAATTCGCCGCCGTCTTGTTCTTCCAGTTCAATGGATTCTGAAAAATCCACGGTGGCCATAATGTCGACCAGGTGATCGTCAACGGGCTCAATGTCAAAACTTGCTTTGTCTAGTTCTTCTTCGGTGTCGCTTTGGTCGTTGTTGTACAACCAGCTACTAAAATGGGTTAGCACTCGGTTTGCGTCCCCACCGAAACGTTCTATTTCATACACCGCTTGGTAATGTATGTAAGCGGCGATAATCGCGCCGTCTTGCACCTTTTTACCGCTTAGGGTGATTTCGCAATCAGTCACAAAACAACTTAGTTGCTCATCGGCCACTAGGTTACGGCTGGTAATGTAGGCGAGTAACTGCTTAAACTTTTTCATTACAGCAACACACAGGTTATGCCGGTTGACCCGGTTAATTGGCGTGCGTATTGGTCGGCTCTGCGTCTGTACCAAATTTCGTTTGGCTCGGCCACGGTGCCAGTTACGTCACTGACTTTGCGGGTGGTCACGCTTATGTTCCTGCGGATCAACTCACTTTTTGCCCAGTGCATGACCGCGGCCAAATACAAGGTTTTGTATTGGTTGGGGATTGCTTGATCAGGTACGTCGCTTAGGCTGGCATACCCTGCTAATTCCCACTCGGCTAAGCGGTTTTTTAACCGGCCGTTCATTTCAATCATGGCTAGTTCTAGGCTTTCGGTGACGGCACCTAGGCCGTATTCGTTGGCCACACGGTAGTTTTCTTGAAAATCGCCCACTGACACGTCAGGTAAAAACCCGTTATTGGTCATTGTGGTGTCAGTAAAGGTTTGTTCGCGCCCGGTAAAGCTCATAGCGCCCCCTTTGGTAAACATGCGGCAGGTAGCAAACCGATGTCATATTGCGTTAAAACGCTCATACAAGGGTTTACTACTGCGCATGCGGCTGGGAGGCATACCATTGCTATTTACTCTCAGACTCGGTTTTTGCGTTAGCACCTTTTTTGCTGCCTTTTTTACTGCTGTTGTCATTGCCCTTTAGGCCAGCGAGTAAGGCGGTGATATCGCTTAATAATTTTTTAACGCCTGCGCGTTCGTTTAGCTCTAATGCTTTGGTGCAGTAGTCGAATGCGGTTTCATAGTTTTTGGCCATAAATTCAAGCTTGCCAGCAATGGCAAATACTTTGCCGGCGGGTATGGGGTTCACGTCCCAGTGTTTGCTTAGGCCGTCAATGGCGTATTGCAACGCGGGGGCTGGCTTTTTGTCTTTTAGTTGCTTGGCGCCATAGTCGGCCAGTGTGTCGCAAATAAAGGTTTGTATGTTTGGCGTACTAAAACGCGCTGGCAATTTTTGCCCTTGCTCAATCGCTAATTCAGCGTATTGGTGCGCTAACTCGAATTGCTCGGTGTCGAACAACCACACCATGACCTGGCTTAAAATGCCGTTTGGGTGGTTGTGACCTTCAGCTTGGTATTGCTGTAAGTAATCCAAGTAATTTGGAATGATATGGGCTTTATATGCCAGCTTTTCAGCAATGGTTTTAAGCCCCTTTAAGGTAACTAGGTCGCCGTCTAAACTGGCTTTGACTATGTCGTACTGTTTGTGCAGTTCAACATTTTCAGCGCTGTTTAGGTCTTGGCTTAATGCTTGTACGTTTTTGGCCAACAAACGTTTTTTGAAGCGCAGCGCGGGGTTTACCCCTTTGCTTTGCTGCTCGGCTTTATTGTAGTCAGGCGCGGTATGTTCAACCTTTTCGCCTTTGGCGAGTCGGGCTTTAATGCGTTGTTGGTTACGTTGTGCAATGTTCATAGTGATCCCAGTTGTTCACGGTGAAATGTGTTTTCTAAAAAAGCCTGACGCGCAGGCTTTTTGATGAAAGCACACTTGTGCTGTGGGTTATGGATTAGGCTTGTTCTTCAACAAACTCGATGTTAGCGCCCTCGATGTACGCGGCTTTTTCTAGGGTTTCTACTACGTACCCTTCGTTTTGGCTGCGGTAATCTGCGTATTGGTTTTTCTTTGGCTCGTCTGCGATTTGGCGACGAATGCTTGATTCTTGGTAGTACAAGCTTAAGTTGCTCATGCTGGTGACCAGCACACCACGCGCAGGGAAATGCGGCACGGTAAAGGCGTTTAAGCCACCGTAGGTGTCAATGGTTTGGGCCATTTCAATGCGCTGCTTTTCACTTGGCAATTCACCGTGTTGTGCATAACGGCGGCCTTTATCACGGGTGATTAGGTCACGGCCCACAATAGCCACTAAATCACCGCTGTCGGCGTGTTCTTCTGGGATCATGCTTAGTGCGCCATGCACCAGGCTGTTTAGGTTTTCAAAGTCACCCGATGCACCCAAAATCACTTTGCCTGCGGTGTCACCTTCGGTAAGTACTTGCGCGGCGGCTTGCTCACGTAAAATTTGCAACCAGCCTTTGTTTACGTCTTGGCCCATTGGGTTGGCCGTTGGGTCAGTGGTGGCGGCGACACTGGTGCCGTGCCAGCCAATCATGGCTTTGTTGGTTGCGATTGCGCGGTTAATGTAATTTGCGTATCGCTCGGCTAAATCAGGGAACTTGGCCCATGAGTCAATCATGGAATACAGCAAAGCGGTGTCCATGTCGGTTTGGTGCAGTTCATAGCCTTGTGCGTCAAGGTCTAATAAGTGGCGGCCTTTACGTTCACCGGCACCCGTTGTGTTAGTGCGGGTGGTCACCAAACCACTTGCACTGCCTAAAATCTTTTGGCCTTTAATTTCGGTTACCGGCATGACGTTGATTTGCTGTAAAAACGAGCTTTGCAGCACTATTTTATCCATCAACATTTGATGTACTTCAGGCGTAGCGCTGAATGTTTCGGCTACAGTGTCAACGCCATACGTTTGGGCCATAAGGCCAAGCATGACGGCGAAATTTGCTTTTGAGCGTGCACTTAATTGGCTCATTTTTACGTTCCTTTTAAATCTGTTTAGTAAGCTGTATGCGTGGTTACAGCGGCTATTAGTAAACTTTTGCTTGTTCGTCGCCCGTTGGCGTTGGTGTTTCGTCACCCGCTGGGGTGGCACTGAGTTTTTCAAGCTTGCTGCTTAGTGCAGTGACTTGCTCGCCCAGTGTTTTCACTGTGTTTTGTAACTCGGTGGCTTGCTCGTTTGAAAAGACGGCTGCACCAGGTGTTTGTTCACCTGGTGCAGGGTCTTCACCATCACCACTGGGTGCCGCTGATAGCTTTTGTTCTATCGCGGCGAATTTTGAATCAATACTGGCGCTCAGCCCTTTGCTGATATTGGCCGTTAGTGCTTCGATTTGTTCTGGTGTCATGTCGTCGTCCTCTTGCGGATTTGACGCCGCAGGGGCGGCGGGTTGTTTGAAATTGGCTAGAAATTGAGTGAACCAACCGGGGGCGGTTTCGGTTTCGTCTTGCACCAGGCTAAAGCTGAATTCTTCCGGGGTGCTTAGTAGGTGGTCTTTTTCAACTCGGTGGCTGAAATTAAGCTGTGTTGTGCCACGGCTTGCGGGTAAGTCGGTTAGGGCAAGACCTGCTAAATAGGCTTTACCTGATGATGCAAAGTTGTTGATCACTTCCATGCTGGTAAACACTTTTTGCCCATCGGCATTTAAAGCCAGCATGTGCTTGTTCGGTGCTAGCACGGCAAATAAGCATGTTTCGCCTTTTTCATTGGCTTCGGCTTTTAGCTCTAGCACGGTGCCAAAGTTGCCTGCCCAGTTGTAATGCTCGTAATTGATAACAGCGGTGTATTCTTCTGGGTCGTATGTTTCGGCCATTTCTTGAATAGCTAGCGGTGATATGTCGCGACCATCTACGGTTTTGCCGCTGGTGCCTATTTTGACAAAGTCGGTGCGTAAGACGGTTTTACCTGGCATTACATTTTACCCTTCATTCGATTCACCCTATTTCAATATGAGACTTTCGCTTCTTAGGGTTGCAAAATTAACGGGTATTCAGGTGCTTTAAAACGCCTTAACTTATTGATAATTCCTATATTTTTGTTTTAGGAATGTAGCGGTATGGTTTAGGGTAATTCTGTTTAAAGTGGTGGCTAGAATGGCGTCAAATTCATTATTAATTTGGTGTTATGGCAGGCTACAGCGACGAAATACGCGAACAGGCTAAAAGACTGTTTTTGCAACATTGGGCAATGGACGACATTAAAGACGAACTTGGGTTACCCAATGTGCGTGTGTTGTACCAATGGAAAGCCAAATACAGTTGGGAAGACCTACTGGCCCATGAGTCGGCAGAAGTTTCGATATCTCGCAAAATTACGGCACTCGTTGATAAGCCAAACAAAGAGCAAAAAGACTACGACGAGATTGACCGGCTCGCTGGCACCTTGCTTAAGTTTCAAAAAATACGAACTGAGCAACTACGCCAAGAACGCATGGTTGAGGGCAACGATAAAAAAGATAAAAAGAAAAAAGCCAAGAAAAACGACATTTCAGGCATTACCGCCGAAGACCTAGAACTGATACGCAACGAGGTGTTTTTTGATTACCAAAAACGCTGGCATGCACATAAAGATCAACGTACCCGCTTTATTTTAAAAAGCCGCCAAATTGGGGCTACTTATTACTTTGCTTGGGAAGCACTAGAAGACGCTATTTTAACTGGCAAAAACAAAATCTTTTTGTCTGCGTCGCGCTCTCAGGTCATGGTGTTTCGGGCCTATATTTGTGCCTTTGCGCGTAAATACTTTGAGGTGGAACTAAAAGGCAGCCCGATTATTTTAAGTAACGAGGCGCAATTACACTTTTTAAGCACGAATTCGCGCACGGCCCAGAGTTACAACGGTGATTTGTATGTTGATGAGGTGTTCTGGATGAACGACTTCAACAACATTTGGCATGTGGCTAAGGGTATGGCCAGCCATAAACACTGGACCCGTACCTTGATTAGCACGCCAAGCAGTAAAAGCCATGAAGCCTACACCATGTGGAGTGGCGACCGGTACAACCAAGGGCGCAAAGACGAAGACAAACAAGAACTAAAAGTTGACCACGCCACGCTGTACGGTGGGCATTTAGCCAAGGACCGCATTTGGCGCGACTTTGTAACCGTTGAAGATGCCGCGAACGACGGCTGCACCCTGTTTGATATTGACGAGCTCAAAGACGAAAACACGCCTGACGAATTCGATAATTTGTATATGTGTGAGTTTGTTGACGATAGCCACAGCGTTTTCAAATTAGCTGATTTGCTTAAATGCGCCACCGATAGGCAGCATTGGAAAGACTACCGCGAACGTGCACCACGGCCATTTTTAAACCGCGCTGTTTGGTTAGGTTATGACCCTGCCCGTAGCCGTGATGACGCCACCCTTGCCATTGTGGCCCCGCCTGTTTTACCTGGTGAAAAATTCAGGGTGTTAGAGCGCATGTATTTTAAAGGTAAAGACTTGCGCGAACAGGCCGTAGAAATTCAGAAAATATGCAAGCGCTTTAACGTGGCGCACATTGGTATTGATGTGACCGGCATTGGTTGGGGTGTGTTTGATTTGGTGAAAGCCTTTTACCCGCGTGTGCAAGGGTTTCATTACAGCCCTGAAATTAAAACCAAGTTGGTATTGAAAATGATGGACGTGATCGGCGAAGACCGTTTCGAATATGACGCGGGCGACAAAGACATACCACAAGCATTTTTAAGCGTTAAAAAGTTTGTAACCAGTAACGGGCAGATCAGCTATTGCGCACACCGTAATGCTGACAGTGGCCATGGCGACGTGTTCTTTGCAATATCGCACGCCATACACAAAGAGCCTATCAACCATAATCGCCGCAAAAGTAGCTTAAGCATTCAAGAGGCATCATAAATGAGCAGCAAACCCACTATTAAAATTCGCGCTGGTAGTACCTTCAGCTTTGGCGACCCTGAGCCCGTTTTAAACAATAACCTTACGGATTATTTAGGCATTTTTACTCACAATGGTGAGTACTACACACCGCCTGTGAGTTTAACGGGCTTGGTGAAGTGTTCACGGGCGAACCCGCACCATGCCAGTGCTTTGTATTTTAAGCGCAACATGGCAACAAAATGGTTTATCCCTAGCCCGCATTTAAGCACCAAAAGCTTAAGCCGGGCGGCGTATGACTACCACTGGGCGGGGCAATGTTATTTCAGAGCGCGGTATAACACCTTTGGTCAGTTTTTGTATTTCGAGCATTTACCCGCGTTGTACATTCGCAAACTGGCGCCCAAAAACGGCCAGTTTAACCGCTATGGCATGTTAACCAGTGGCGGTAAGTTAATGCCGTTTTTAAATAATGAAGTGGTGCAGCTTAAAAATTATGACCCGACACAGGGTCTTTATGGCACCCCTGAATATTTAGCCGGTTTACAAAGCATGTTGTTAAATGAAGATGCCACCCTATTTAGACGCCGCTATTACAAGAACGGGGCGCACATGGGGTATGTGTTTTTAAATACATCTGCTGAATTGGCCGAAGAAGACGAAACCCTTTTATCAAAAGAAATTAGCTCAAGCAAAGGGGTGGGTAACTTTCGCTCGATGTTTTTAAGTTTGCCAGGGGCCGACCCTGATTCGATTAAAATTTTACCTGTGGGTGATATTTCAACTAAGGATGAATTTGAACGGGTGAAAAACATTACTCGCAATGATGTGCTGGCCATGCACCGCATTAACCCGGCTTTGTCTGGTGTGATGCCAGATAACGACGCGGGCTATGGTGACATTGAAAAAATTGGGCGGGTTAATTATGAAAATGAAGTGGTGCCCATTCAGCAAGTGTTTTTGCAGCTAAACGATTATTTACCATCAGGCAAAACGATTGCGTTTAAAGAGCCTGAAACGGCGATTGCTGCGGAATAAAACGACGGTGGTTAATTTAGTAACCTGCTGTTATTTTGTGCAGCGGGTTGTTTAATTATGTTGCGGGTTGATAGTGATGCGGGGTTTTATTGCATAAATGTTGCGGTGGTTTAAGGTCGGCTTTGTAACCATCACCAAGGTTTGTTTTTTATGCGTATCACCTGCCCCAATTGCCAAAGTAAAGCGGTTATAACTAGCCGTGATCAACAATCAATTCAAGTGTCTAATTTATATTGTAGCTGCACCAATACCAAAGAATGTGGCCATACGTTTGTTAGTACCTTGGCCTTTAGCCACACCCTAAACCCACCTGTTAATTCTACTCGTGAATTGGCAGCAAGCTTGTTAAGAATGCTGCCCGCTAATGAGCGTCAATTGCTATTTGAGTTGGGATAGCACTCAGCAATTATTTTAAGATTCCTTCAACACAAATTTCATTAGCACACAGAGGAAATACTGTTAGTTCTTCTGAGTGTGCATGAATTTGCAGTTTCCCAAAACGTTCAGTCAAAGTGTATTTAATCCCGTTTATATCTATTTCCATTCGCTGAAAATCCTTAACTTCCCTATCACTATCAATTCTTTTTAATTTCATTCTTCTAGCTCGCTGGCAAATTTACCCAAATCACCGCGCCTTGCGGGTGGGTATATGGAATAGGATTTTGGTATTTTTCGACATTGCAAAGTCGCCATGCAAAACGCCATTTTTTAAGGAGTTCAAGATCTTCTACCTGATGACTTTCAAAATTGTTTTCTGCCATGTTTCTAGTTACTTCGTGACAACCGGCCAACATGCATTGCCCTACTATTAAACCGCTGCCAGATTCTATCAGCTGAATAATTCCTCTCGCCTTAGTTTTGGTGCTGCGCATTTCCCAATGTTTGCCGTTGTTGAATATTTTGTTTAGCCACTGTCGTTTGATTATTAGCCCTTTATTCATTCTGGTACCCCGCTGGCATTTGTGCCTTTTCTATTTAGTGGTTGGTTTTTGCGTTTTAGCTGCTCGATACGTATTAGCAATAAAACAATGATGGTGATCAGGGCTATTGTCATGCGGCCGTTCCTATGTGCAGTTTACCGTTTATGATTTTTAGGCCTGATTCGGCTGTAAAAATCGGTTTGTTGGGGTCGAATGGTTCTTCTTCTTCTATAAACCAGTCGTCGTTCGGGTCGATTACGTGGGTTTGGGTAAGGTGTTTCTCGCCGTTTTCGTATTCGACTATTTTTAAAGCTTTATTGGCGCTTAAACGCAGGTTAGTGCCCTGCTTAAGCCGCTGAATTTGCCCTTTGATTAATGGGGCGGGTGTTCTATTAAGTAAAAATTCGGCTAGCTCTTGGTCTTCTTCGCTTATTTCGCTTAGGTATTCTTGTGCTTGTTCAAAAACCGGTGGTTTTGGATAGGCAAACATGGGGGTAAAAGCGGGTTCTTCGGGTTTATTGGGCTGCTCTAAGGTGCTGTCGGTACAGTTATTGACAGCACTCCAAGGCTGCGCGGTTCCCGCTGCGCTAAGAGCAGAATCAAAAGACGACGCACCGCTGCGCGCTGCTTTTAAAGCGTCAAGGGCGATACGTTTCGGGCTTTCGCCTTTGCGGTGTAAGGTCCATGTTTTATCGCTGGTAATAATGCTGCCGGTGATGCTTTCTACACCTATGGCTTTGTGGGGTACGGCTTCGTTGTAGCGGTTAATCACGGGCTCGTTTGGTTTTAATAGCCATACGGGGCGGTGATCGCGTTTTGTGTTGACCCCGCCCATTTCTTGTATGAATTTGTCCCACTTGCCTGTGTCTGCCCAGAATCGGCATTTTTCTATTTCGTCATTGGCGCAGGCTTTTACCGGGCGCGTGTGATTTAACCAGGCAATAACGTGGCTATTATAGGTGCCTGTTTTTTCTGTGTTGAGCTTTTCGCGCCATTGGCCTGTGTCTTCGCTGTTGAACTTGCGCAGTTCACGCCAAATGCTAACTGAGGGTTGCCCAAAGGCTTGAAAGGCCCGTATGCCCCAGCACTTGCGCCATGCGGTAATGCGCTTGGCTGCTTCGGCGGCTGAGTTGCCGTAGTTGTCTTCGCCTATTTCTTTGCCGTCGGTTTGGTAGCCGTCAATATTTTTTGAAATGTATTTGGCTATGTAGCCTGTGGCGCTGCCTTTTTTGGGGTCCATTTTTACCACGGTGACGCGGTGTTTTTTGGCGCCCGCTTCGTTGCCGTCAATTTTTAAACCGTAGTGGTAGAACATATCAATAATGGTTTGCTTTTGTTTGTCTGTGCAGAACAGCATGTAGTGTTGGTGCGGTGTTTCGTCTTCGTGTGGCTCTACTACGCGAAACCCGTATGGCTTGATGTTGAGTTTGTCTAGCGCTGAGCGAATTAGGGCGAACACGTTGTTTAAGTAGCGGTTGGTTTCGTCTGGGGTAACGCCGTTGTATTTCGGGTTAGCAATAATCGACTTTTCACCCTTTAATTTGCGGCTACTGGTTGGGTGGCATTTACTGGGCGCTGTTAGGGTGATGAATAGCCCAACGTGATCCTGCTCCTTTGCGAAGTCTTCGCAGCCGCGCATGCGGGTCATAAGTTCGTGGCGACGAATTTTAGGGTTAGACACTGACTTTTCAATCAGGGATAAAAGCGGCACTTCTTGGTCGCTTTCTTCGTTATACGCAACCATGTCACCTAGCACCTTCAGGCTTTCTTGTTGGCGTCTTTCAAAGTATTTGTAGGTGTCGTTGCTGACATAACACTGGGTGCCGCTGTGCACTACGCCGCATGCAATGGCGATTTCTTCGTGTTTTTGGCGGTGTACTTTGCGCAGTTTACGCAGCCACCATTTTTCACACAATAAACGGGCTAGGCCAATGTCGGCATGTTCTGTGGTGAATTTTTCTATTGATATGTCTTGGTATTTTTCGCGTATGCCCATCTGGTTTGGTATGGCGCACACCACTTGGTAAATACGTTTAAGCAGGTCATTTTCTGCGTAGTGATCGCGCCCTGCTATTACTAGTCGTTGCAAGAATTGATACACCATACGCACCATGTCAAATGCGTAGTCGCGCAGTTCATTGTCGCTGCGGTTCCAAAAGTTTTGTAGGTCGTGGCTGCTGGCTTGGTGGTTGTCTGACTGGGCGGTTTTAATCGTTGTTGTGCCGTCTTCGTGGTACACCACACTTGGTTCGCTTTCTTCTTTGGTGCGCTTAACGGGCATTAACTCTGATTCTTGCCAGTACTGGAGCAAATCTAATAGGTAATTATCGTGTACGTTTTTGGCCTTTTTGTTCAGGCTTTTTAGTTCTGGGGCGATGCCGAACGTCATGTTTAGGTATTCGTCGTCAACGATCATGTCGCTTGGTTTGAAGATAAGCGGGTTTTGACACAGTACGGCCATTTTTTTTGATAAGTGGCGGTTGTATATGTCGGTTAAATAGCGGTTAGCACGTTGTCGTTTAACGGCTTCGCCTTTTTTGCTGTTGTCGCTGCGGTACATGTCTTTGTAAACGGTGGCCACTGCATTGCCCACTGATTGTGGTAAACCGCGCAGTATTTTACTGCGGTGGTAGCGGTCGCCGTCGTCGCCTAATTTCCATAGTTTGCGTTCAGCTTGGGTGGCTGACAAATCAATTGGGACATAGTAGCGGGTGCCGTCTGCATTTTTACCCGATGTGCGAACAGGCCACTGCACCAAGTGTTGGTGCATGGCAGGTATGAACGGGTTAGGCAGCTGGCGAACGTGGTGCATTCTTTTTGGTACTAGCCTTGTGTGAACTTTTTATTGATTAGGGCAAGTATCTTTTGTGCGGCTTCATTCTGCGCATTTGCATTGCCTATCATCTTTCCAGTTTCATCTGTCAGATTGCCAATCCAAAAAACGTTGCTTCGATTCCAGTCGATTTCAATAATGGTTTGTGCTGCTTTATAAAAGCACCCACAACCTTGATCGGTTCGTTTTTGCTTTCTAATTTCCGCACCTACTCTGGCGAGCGTCATTAAACCTGCGGCAGTCAATGCAATACTGTTTTCAATCGGGTTGCTTTCTTTTTCCCATCCTACGCATGGCCCTACGGCATTGAACCAAGAGCCCACATCACCCACTATTTTTTCGCTTGGTTTTTCGTTTCTTTTTAATTCCAGCAAAATTCGACATGCTTCAGTTGCATGTTTTAGAGAGAAAAGTAAATCACTTTTACTGGTAACGGCATTGCGCTCATGGTCTATTTTTCCCTGCCATGACTTAACATTGTTTATGCAATCTTGAAGTATTTGCACAGATTCGTCGCGGTGGTTATATGACATGTTTAAGCTAGCGCTTACCTGCTTTGACTTGCTGTTGATATCGCTAAACGCTTGCTGTCTCTGCTTTAAAGTCATACCTACGAACAATTGAATGGTTATTGTATTTTGGGCAAGCTCTGGATCCTTTGATGCGGCATCAATAATTCCTGTTGCTCGGTGCTGGCCGTCGAACAGTTTGATGTTTGCATCCATTGAGATACTTAACACCCCGACGGCTGGGTGCCCTTCCATTTCTTCAAACTCAATCTCTGGGTCTTCGAGTATTCCGGTCAAAGCTGGTAATACAAATGTTTTCTGATTTCTTACTAAGTATTTGGATATTGCATTTGCTCTGCCTGCGTCGACCTTACGTTGTGAACGATCTAATACGTTGCCTTCGTCAAAGGCTAATAGTCGCTTTAGCACTCTAAATGGCACACAAGCGGTATAGAATATTTTGTCGCCCTGTAAGCCCATTGCGGCTGGAAAGTTAAATTTCATTTTCTTATTCTCCCATTTCCATTTCGACTGCATCACCAAGGCAAGTAACGGCTTCGTATACTTCGTAAAAGTCGTCTACGTCTTCTTGGTCAAATTCACAATTGATTAAGTCGTGTTCCCCTAGCCCTTTGATTAGCTTGTGAAGCAACAATACACCTCTGTCGCTTAGCTCTAATTCATTTAGGCGGGCATGTTCTGTTACTACGTCTATGTCTTCCATCATTGTCCCTGCCCTTGTTGCTTAGCCTTGCTTGCTATAGCGGTTAACGCTTCACTGGCTACTTGCTTGGCTTTGTCTAGGTGAATTTCAGCTAATCTACTCACGCATATGGCCGTTGGCCCGTTGTAGCCCTCGGCTCTTTTTTGTTGGGTTAAGTAGCTAAGCACGGTGCTGCCGTCTTCATCATTTACACTTGCTGTGCAAAATGCGCTTTGGTCTTTATCGATTGCCATGTCAACACCAAGCACATGCCTTAATCCATGCTTGCGGCCTTTCATCATGATTACTTTGGTAGGTACGCTTGCCATGCTTGGCCCTTGGCCGTGCTGTAAGTCGTGGCACTTGCGGTGCCAGTGCATGTGCAACATGTGAATTTTGGCTACCAATGTTTCGCAATGTATGGCGTTTGGGTTGGTGTGCTGTAGCAATTCATTAAGCAGGTTTTCAGCGCTGATGTTTTGGTCAAGCAAGTGATTCACGCTTTTGATTAGCTCGGCGTTTTCTGCTTTTAGCTGTTCTAAGGTTTGGTTATTCATTGATTGCCACCTCAACTAATTGCGCTTTTTCTTGTTCGTTGACTGATACATCGACCCCGCCCACAGGGATGATTTGCGGATTGCCGTTCTCTAGGTTGATTAACGCTTTTTGAATAAGGGCGTTTAGGTCGATAAAACCGGCATGGTCGGTTATGCCGCTGCATGTCGTTAGCACTTCTTCAGCCATGATTTGGCTGTTGATAGTGGGGCGGCGTTTGTGAAACAAAATGGCTTGGTTGCATTGGTCGACAATGGCTAAATGAATTTTGCTACGTATACACATGGTGGTGGTTCCTTTTTACTGTTTTGGCTAATGGCTTTTTTGGCTAATGGCTACTTGATGTATTTGTTTTGGCGTAGCCACTTTAATGCGCTGTCTTGTGCTGCATTGCTGTAATCGGGCTCTTTGCTGATATCAGCTAGGCGGTTAAACAGTTGTTTGTTTTCGCTGTCGAGCCTTACTGATGCAGCAAGCAGGCTAACGCCGTAACTTGAATTGCAGGCTGATGCCAGTGCATTAGCTAAAACGATTGACGAACCGCTGTGGTGGTTCTCGCTTATTTGGGTTGTAACTTGTTGGATAATTTGCATTGGTGATGCTCCTTTTTGGCTATGCCAGTTGTTTGCTGAATTCGGTTTTTAATTCGGTGTTGACCTTTTCGATGCAGGTTTTTGCCTTGTGCCAGGG
>OJFV01000236.1_pt1 | contig 18902 bp, 12 predicted proteins | sample 1594391 | NCBI WGS metagenome assembly OJFV01 (sample SAMN05416856, study PRJEB24817) | seawater metagenome | isolation source: Sea water | place: Canada:Atlantic | collected 2013-11
ACGAGATTGCCTCTTGTCTCGTGGGCTCGGAGATGTGTATAAGAGACAGTCTTATATCTGAGTAATGTAGTCGATATTTAAGTGAAAAATATAAATAAATTCAAAAAATTAGAATATTTAATTTGTCTTAAGCGCTAAGTTCGGGTCTTTATCCTCCCGAACTCAGCGAAAATGCTGGAGGCGTCTTCGTCGTCATGCTTTGCCAATCCGCGCCAAACCAGATTTAGCCTATATACTTTAAGGATTATAGTTTGCGGTATTGGCCACAACATCAGCGTTTGCAGTGTCGGCTAAACCTCCACCTAATACACGATATAGAGTAACCCTGTTGATAAGATCAGTTTGACGGGTACTGATCAATGTTTGGCTCGCACTGTACATAGTCCGCTGCGCCTCTAGTGCATTTTGAAAACTGTCCACGCCACCTTTATAACGCGCAAGTGACAAGTCATAGCTGCGTGTTGCCGCTGCAACCAATGCCTCTTGTGCAGCGAGTTGCTCCTGAATGGTCGCCTTACGCGCTAAGGCATCAGCCACTTCTGAAAACGCGCTTTGAATCGCATATTCGTAAGCCGCTAAAAACTTCTGCTTTTGAGCCTGCGTAAACGCCAATTGGGCATCGTTAGCACCACCAGTAAAAATAGGAATATTTAAACTCGGCGCTAGTGTCCAGATTGAACTTGCGCCACCACTGAAAATATCCGCTAACACCGAGCTCGCTAACCCGCCTGTAGCTGTTAACGACAAGGATGGGAAAAACGCTGCTCTGGCCGCGCCTATATCGGCATTTGCTGATTTCAAGTCGTGCTCAGCTGAAAGCACATCAGGTCTTTGCAACAACACATCTGAAGATAGTCCGGCTGGAATATCACTCACTAACTCGGCACCATCTGGCAACGCACTGGGCAACAATGTGGTATCAAGGTGTTGGCCAACCAATAAGCGCAACGCATTGATATCTTGCTCTACTTGGGTGTTGAAACTGGCAATATCTGAGCGAGCTGTATGATATACGGTCTGTGCACTGGCTAAATCAATCTTAGAATCAACCCCTAGCTCCAAGCGCTTTTTGGTGATATCCATTGTTTTTTGCGCGTTGGCCGCTGTTTCTTTTGCAAGGCTGAGCAAACTGCTGTCAGATGCAAGCGTCAACCAAGCATTCGCAACTTCACCAATTAAGGCAATCTGAGCTGCCTTAGCGGTTTCAGCACTGGCTAAGTAACTTTGCATATCCGCTTCACTCAAGCTGCGGTTTTTACCGAATAAGTCAATCTCGTAACCACTCAGACCCGCTTCTGCCTGATACAAGGTTGAAATGTCGCCATCAGAAGACTTCGCTCGTGTACCACTCAACCCAGCGCTGATCTGCGGGTAAAGATCTGCTTTTTGAATGCGAGAGGTAGCACGAGCAGACTCTACGTCAGCCAAGGTTTCACGCAGGCTTCTGTTGCTGCTAAGCGCCAGCTCTATCACTTGGGTTAAACGAGGTTCGTGAATAAACTGCCTCCAAGGTAACTCAGCTGCTTTTTGCGAAGTTAACCCTGGCGTTTCCTCCAGAGTGTTGCTTTGCTGTTGCGCCCAGTCGCTCGCTATCGGTAATTCCGAGCGTTCGTAGTCTGGTGCCATCGAGCTACACCCTGCTAATGCGATGGCACACACCACTGATAATAATGCTGGGCGTATAGTGCGAGTGGTTAATTTAATCACGGGCATTCTCCATTTTTTTAGACTCATCATTATAAACAGGGCGTCTTTTTGAAAAGATCCCGCGAATGATTACGAAGAATAAAGGTACAAAGAAAATCCCAAAAATCGTCGCCGTAAGCGTGCCACCTAAAATACCGGTACCGATTGAAATTCGGCTGTTTGCGCCAGCACCAGATGAAATTGCCAATGGCAAAATACCAAACATAAAGGCCAGTGAAGTCATGATGATCGGGCGTAAGCGAAGCTTAGCTGCTTCAACAGCAGAACCCACTAGCGACATGCCTTTTTGATAAGACGCTTCAGCAAACTCAACTATGAGTATGGCGTTTTTGGATGCCAACCCTATGGTGGTCAATAGGGCCACTTGGAAGTAAATATCGTTTTCAAGCCCGCGCAGGGTTGAGGCCAGCGCAGCTCCGATCACCCCAAGTGGTATAACCAGTATGACTGATAAAGGCACTGACCAGCTTTCATATAGAGCAGCAAGAGCTAAGAACACCACTAAAATTGATATGGCATACAACATAGTCGACTGGCCGCTTGATAGCTTTTCCTGATAAGACAAACCACTCCAAGCGAAGCTTAACTTCCCTTGACCCACTTCTTGAACTAATCGCTCTAATTCAGTCATCGCCTGACCAGAGCTGACGCCGCTGCCAGCTGAGCCTTGTATTTGATACGAAGCAATACCGTTGAAACGCGACAAACTTTGCGGTGCACTAGACCAAGACGAGGTACTAAAGGCCGAGAATGACGTCATGGTGGTTTCACCATCCGCGTTTTGCCCTCGCACATACCAATCATTCAAATCTTCTGGTTTAGAGCGGTACTGCGCTTCACTTTCGATATACACCTTTTTCACTCGGCCATCATCGATAAAATCATTCACATACGAGCCAGCCCATGCAGCAGTCAACGTGTTAGATACATCCGCCAGCGATACCCCAAGGGTCGTCGCTTTGCCATGATCTATGTCTATTTTCAGTTGAGGAGTGTTACTCAATGCCCCTTCGCGCACCCCCATCAGCAGCTCACTTTGCCTTGCTGCGGCCATAAACTCGTCTTTTAAGGTAGTGAGTTCGTCTCGGCTTGTGCCAGCAGCAGCCTGCAGTTCAAAGGTAAAACCATTACTTTGACCTAAGCCTTGAATAACGGGCTGCGACAATGCAAATATACTTGCATCACGTATTGTGGATAGATTCTTATTCATGCGCCCAATCAGCGCATCAGCACTTTGGTCGTCCTCGGTTCTATCATCCCATGGGGTTAACGACACAAAGCCCATACCGGCATTTTGGCCACTACCTGAGAAGTTAAATCCAGAAATACTGAACACCCGTTGAATATCCTCGGACTCATTTTCCAGCAAGTATTGCTCTACCTGCTCAGAAACGTCGCGTGTTCTGGATATAGATGCACCAACAGGCATGTTCACTTGAAACATAATACTGCCTTGGTCTTCTTGGGGTAAGAATCCTGTGGGCATACGCACAATCAATAACCCTAACACCACGATAATTACGCCATACCCTAATACCCAGCGCACTTTACGGGTGATGATTTTACCTACCTGGCTGGTGTACGAGGCCGTCAACTTTTCGAACATACGATTGAAGCGCGCAAAGAAACCTTTACCTTTATCACTATGCTCTTTATGGGTTAAGAAGCTGGCACACAGAGTAGGGCTTAAGGTCAATGCCACAATTACAGATAAGGTCATAGATGACACTATCGCAATAGAGAACTGCTTGTAGATTACCCCTGTTGAGCCGCCAAAAAAGGCCATGGGTAAGAATACCGCCGACAACACCACCGCGATACCAATCAAAGCACCACTGATTTCAGACATAGATTCGATGGTAGCGTCTCGGGGCGAAAGGTTTTTCTCACGCATCAGGCGTTCGACGTTTTCCACCACCACGATGGCATCATCTACCAGCAAGCCGATAGAGAGCACAATGCCGAACATGGTTAAGGTGTTAATGGAAAAGCCAAACGCCGATAACACTCCAAACGTACCCAATAGCACTACAGGCACCGCAATGGCGGGGATCAATGTGGCGCGCCAGTTTTGTAAGAACAACCACATAACCAGTACTACCAATACCACTGCTTCGGCCAATGTCTGCACCACTTCACTGATAGAAATTTTAATGAAGTCCGTACTGTCTCGAGGGAAAGTGACCTCATAGCCCTCAGGTAAATTAAGAGCAAGCTCGGCGACTTTGTCTTTGACGCGTGTGGCGGTATCCAGTGCATTCGCACCGGGAGTTAGCATCACAGCGATACCCGATGCTGGATGACCGTTTAAGCGCGGTATGGCGTCGTAACTTTCACTGCCAATCTCAACACGTGCTACATCACCTAAGCGCACACTGGCGCCGCTGGCATCTGATTTTAAAATAATATCGCGAAACTGGTCAGGCGTTTCTAACATTGACTGTGCGGTTACGGTGGCGTTTAGCTCTTGATTATCAAGGGCAGGCACAGCACCAATTTTACCCGCGGGTACCTGTATGTTCTGCGCCGCGAGAGCAGTTGTAATATCCGACGGCATCAATTCATAAGCGGCCAATTTAGTTGGGTCTAGCCAGATACGCATGGCGTATTGTGAGCCGAATACGCGAGTGTCACCTACGCCGTCTATTCGTGCCAGTGAATCTTCCATACTGGAAGAAATATAATCAGAGATATCAAACGCCGAGGCTTTATCTGTGGTGTCATATACCGCCGTAACCAGCAAGAAATCCGTATTGGACTTGGTTACCGTTACCCCCTGAGATTGTACCGATTCAGGTAAGCGCGAGGTCACTTGTTGTACCTTATTCTGTACCTGTACTTGGGCAAAATCGGCGTCTGTGCCCTCTTCAAACGTCACATTTACTGATGCAGAGCCGTCAGATGTACTCGAAGACGAAAAATATAACAGCCCATCTAATCCTGTTAGTTGCTGCTCTAAAATTTGCGTCACGCTGTTTTCAACAGTTTCAGCATCCGCTCCAGTATAAGTTGTACTTACCGAGATAACGGGGGGCGCCACAGTCGGATATTGTGCCACAGGCAGCGACATAATCGACGCGATACCCGTAAGCATAATGATAATCGATATAACCCAGGCAAAAACTGGGCGGTCAATAAAGAAACGTGCAAACATGTTTTACACGCCCCCTTTTGCAGCAGCAGGTGCAGAAGACGAATTGCCTGATTGAGCTGCAACAGCAACCATCTTGCCATTACTCTGCATTTGTACTTCTACCGTTTTCACTTCACTACCTGGGCCAACCTTGCTTGAGCCCTCTACCAATAATTTGTCACCCGCTTTTAAACCTGAGCTAATAAACCATTTGTTACCAACTGCGCTGATGGTTTTAACCACGCGCGACTGCACCTTGTTGCCCTCGTCAATTACGTAAGCGTATGCATCACCTGCCGGGTTATGGTAAACACCTTGCTGAGGTACAAGAATGGCGTTGTCATCAACCGCTTCATTGACTCGAGTACGCACAAACATTCCTGGCAACAACACTCCGTCAGGGTTAGGAAATTCAGCTCTTAGCGTCACGGCACCCGTTGAGGCGTCAACAGCTACTTCTTGCATTTTAAGCTGGCCTTTTAGCTCGTATTCACTGCCATCTTCAAGAAGCAAAGAAACATCAGTCGAGCCTTTTTTAATATCTGTTTTGGCTAACAATTGACGTAATTTTAAAATTTCTGTGCTGCTTTTAATCATGTCCACATAAATAGGGTCTAAGGTACGAATTGTCGAAAGAGCGGTCGTTTGTGATGCTGTGACTAATGCACCTGGGGTTACATTAGAAATACCAATCCGCCCTGAGATAGGCGCTTTTACTTTGCTAAACTCAAGGTTGATGCGCGCCGTTTCAAGGGCTGCCTCAAAACGTTCGATATCTGCTTTGGCTTCTAAATAGGTTGCATGTGCATCGTCTGCATCTTGTTGCGAAACACCTTCAAATTCCAACAGGTCAGCGAAACGCTGATCTTTAAGCTTGGCGGTTTCAACGGTTGCTTTAGCACTGTTTAAGTTTGCTTTCGCTTCATTGACAGCAGCTTGAAAAGTGGCAGGCTCGATTTGATACAAAACGTCACCTTCTTTTACAAACTCGCCCTCAGTAAATAAGCGCTCATGCACAATACCACCGACCTGGGGACGGACTTCAGCCGTCAACGAGGCCACCACTCTACCTTGCATCTGAGTCTCAATTTTATGCTCGCTAGGGGTCACTGTGAGATAAGCAACTTCAGTAACACGCGCAGCCTGAGGCTGAGTTGTTTCTTGCTGGCAGCCACTTAGCAGTACAGAGGCTAATAACAGCCCCCCGATACACGTTGAGTATTTCATGGTAAAGCGTTCCTCGTATAAATTAAAAACGTGAGACAAAAGACAAACTTTCCATCGATGGTTAATCAAGGAAATGTTGTCACTGCCTATAATGGCGAAAATAGTAGCAAACTGAGGGTTAAGATAGGGTTAACTTACATCAATAAAATGCCCTAAGTGCTAGGAACTACAGGACCTAGAGCAAGGTTAAATGTAAGTAAGTATGTAAAACGTTAATGAACGTCACGCTTTGCTAAATAAGCATGTAGTAAAGCGGTTATGAGTACGTTCAGCGACAGATAAGCCAGCCAATTTGCTATATTTATGGGAAGGTTGGTTTGGGTGACAAACATCCAGCTAAGTGAGCAAAGCATACTCACCCAACCTAGAACAGACAAGCGGCCTTTCCTGTCTTTTTTAATTTTTTTTACCCAGACAAGCTTGGCATGTTTGTCCATATCGAATGACAAGCACAGCAATGAAAATAGTTGTAAAGCAAAGGCTATCAACACGTCTTCTGACCTATGGTAGCTGCATCTAGAGGCGGCCTTGCACGCAGCCAACACGCTGTTTTAAGTGAGACAACACCGCAGGTAAGTGTGCCCATAAAAAATCCTATGTAGATAATATTGCCATTCAGCAAAGCCTCGAGTAAGCGCGTATGTTCTTGATATACATCGACCAAAGGCAATAGCAAGCACAATAAAGCAATGGTAAATAGTTGTTCCTCCCACGCTCTTCGTGGGGCGCGTATAACACTGTGTAGCAAGCCCCCCAACCAGACCCAAAGAAAAACCTGTACCTCAAGGGCTGCTCGATTCTCGATAGCAATAGGAATGAGCCGATTACCAAGAAAATAGGCACTTATAGCTAAGGGTAGCCCGCAGAGTGCGGCAATATTGAGCCTTTCAACGACAGTATGCCCAGCATGACGTTTTCTTACCTTGGCTAGGCGCTTGTTTAGCCAAATCACCAAACCAGTACCAATAAGCGCAGTAGATATAAGGCCGAGAAGAAATAATAACCAGCGCAAACCTGTGTCTGCAAAATGTGCTTCATGCAGACCAAAAAAAAATCTTCGAACATTCGCAGCGGTGCTGACCGGCGGATAACCGGTTAAAGGCTGACCAGTGTGTGCTGAAAAAACCAAGCGCTGCGTTTGATATGACAAGGTGTGCTCGTTCACGCGCTGAACAATTACCCGGCCATTTTCGCTATAAGGTTGCTCGAAGGTAATGGTGTCAATTTGGTTTTGCCCAGCCCATTGTTGGTCCACCAGCGTTTGTATCGCAGAAAAATCCCGTAGAGGCTGAGTGTTCGCTCCCAGTGCAGAAGTGAAAGCCAATGATGACTCTGGCGTAGATACGGATGACGCGGGTGCTTTACGAACAGCAACAACTGGACTTAAACCAGGGCTAAGAGCACGGCTAAGCTGTCTTTCACCACCCGCATAATGCTCCGCACTCCAAGGCATATACATGATCACGTATATCATGATACCGCTGGCGCAAATCATGATACAAAAGGGTATAGTCACTACGCCTGCAAGGGCGTGAAAATCCGTTAAGGTTTTTTGTAACTTACCCATACGCAAGGTAAAAAAATCTCGAAAGAAGCGTCTGTGGGTAAAAATGCCACTGAATACGGCCACCAACATGAACATTGCAGCGATGCCAGCTATATATCGGCCGCCATAGCCTCGTAGATGCAGTGTGTAGTGAAATATGCGAAAGAAGTTACCTCCAGCGGTTTCTCGAGGGGGAGATAACAGATCCAACTTGCGCGCTTAAATCTAGGTTATGTCTTTCACGCCCATCGCTCCATTGTATGATCCACTTCTGGGTGCGTTCATTCGGCAAATAGATCCGCCATCTGTCTGCGTTTTCGCCTTTGTCATGCAACATTGACAATGAACGATTAATGGTATTTTTGCTGGTCGCCACGTTCTGCAGTTCGGGCTGCATCCACTGGGTTATTTCCGGATTAAAGTAACTCAAGGTGCCCGTTAAAAATATGGTAAATAGCAGCCAACCCAAGACTAAACCAGAATAAGTATGTAGCCATATCATGGACTTTCTAAAATCAGGCTTCATACATCACCTAGGGCGTATATTATTACGCCGCACACACTTAACATTAAACACAAATCGCGCCACAGCAGTACGCTACTTTTGCGACAGAAACTGATGATAATCACAGAGAAATAAAGTAAGTAGCTCAGCATAGTGCTAACCATTACCGCTTCATTTTGGTCACATAAGTGGCTCAACACTAACAGCGGTACACACGCAAAACTAAAGGCAACTGAAGCAAGGTAGCCGCCAACAATGGCGGCTATCATGCGAAGTGACACATCCAGTTGATGTTTCATCAGCAGATTCGCAGTAAGTACGTTAGAAACTATATGACGCGGTTAATTTGGCGTTTCGACTTTCACCCGGTAAACCACCTAAGTACAAAGCCTTACTGTAGTAAGTTTCGTCGGTAAGATTGTTTAGGTTAAGCTGAATATTCCACTTCTCGCCGACGTAAGTTACTGCACCGCCCAATACGGCGTAGGCGTCAACAATCGCATAGTTGATACCAAATGCAGATGCGGCAATTGAGCGTTCATCTTCATAATTCACCCCAATGCTGAATTTGACTGGATACGAAAGACCATCAAACTGGTGGCTGTAACTCGTCCACAAACTCGCAAACTTTTGCGCAATCCCCTTGGTCTGTTCTTCAACCTGACTTAATGCATGACTGCCGGGGTTGGTGACTGCATCTTGATAAGTTGCATTAAAGTTCATCGACCACTGGTCATTCAGCATTAGGTTGACGTCTAACTCGACACCTTGTGTTTCATCACGTTCGTCATAATAATATTCAGGTACGTCAATGTTATAAAATGCATCTTCTGGATCATCTTCAAAAAGCGGGTTCGAATAACGTAGGTTAGTTCTACTGGTTTTGAACCAGACTAAGGATGCTAATAACTCTTCGTCAAAAGCAGTAAACCTTGCGCCTAAATCAAACGATTCAGACTCGGAATCAGGACGGTCATCGTCTCCCGTTAAACTACCTAACACACTGTATGCCGTGCGACCTTTGGATTGATTGACGAAAGCGGCAAATTGTTCAGATACCTTGTAGTTCACCCCCACATTGTAGGTAAAACCATTATCATCGGCATCAAATTCAGGATTGCCATCACTGAACTGGTTTTGGTATGTCTGTTTGATACCACTGTAGGCACCACCAACTCGCGCTGTCAGTGCATTAGTAATATACAAAACCTCTTGCAGGCTTAATCCCCAGGCTTTTGCTAACTTGTCATATTTGCTGCGAAGCGATGGGTTGTAATCGTCAAACTCTCTAGTAGGCCAATTAGGCTCACGTATATCTAAAATATACGGTACGGGATCGCTGCGAGTATCGTCGGCATCCCAAATTGAATATTGGGTATATTCCATATCACGATATTCGTAATTAGCGCTGATTAAGTGTTCACCACGTAAACTGCCTGCACTCCAAGTTTTCGATATATCAGCGAAATATTGCCAAGTTGACTCCTCAGCAGAGATATTACGGTACTCTTGGCGGCGTGCGGCAAACGGGTAAAGCACATCGTCAATGATCAATGGCGCTCTTGAGTCAAGATTAATCACCCCGTTTCGGTTGTGATAAATGTAGTTGTAGGCGGAAGTTTGACGGACATAGTCAGTGGTGTAATTTCTATATTGAAATTGATGTGTTAATCGCCAATTGTTAGCAAATTCCAAATCTTGGCGCACCTTTAACCTTAGCTCTTCACCCTCATTAGGTGACGATAAAGGAGAGATTAACCCGGTATCCCCTAAATCTATTGGCTGCCAGCCGTCTGTCGCGCTAAGAGAATCAGCAAGAGTTTGACGTTGATCTTCCGTTAGCTGTACACCTCCGTCAGCAGCATCGCCATTGGCTAGTTCGTCTGCGGTAATGCGACCTGAGTCTGAGTCGATTAAGCTTAAATCGATCAAACGTACTGGGTGACCAATCGAGTCAATCTGCACAGCATCATCGATATAAGCCGCTGAAAAAAGCACTGAGTTATTGGTAGAAAATTCGTGACTCAATGACGCATATAGCTCACTACGCTCAGAGCTTAACCCACGATAACCATCCGATGTTTCATAATTTGCCACTAAGCGGTAAGCCGTATCTTTTGCCAAACCTCCGGTTGCGTCAAACATAACGCCGTAATTGTCCCACTGACCCACAACAAAACGCATTTCATAGGCTTCTTTTTGTTGTGGCTTTTTCTCAATCAGGTTGATCACGCCACCGGCAGCTCCCATGCCGTAAAGACCGGTTGCAGGACCTTTGAGTACCTCAATGCTTTCAACATTAGTCATGGTACGCGTTGGGTTGTAGCTATTTTCTAAATCTGCCCCACCGTACATTCCATCGTAAGCATAATTAACCCCTAAACCGCGAATGGCAAGGTTATCACCCACACCATAGTTGTTACCGTCTTGAGATAAACCACTAACATTACGCAGCGCTTCTTGCAAGGTGGTACCCGCTTGCTCGTTTATTAAGAGCTTATCAACCACTACGACTGCGGCAGGTGTTTGCATCAAACTCATATTCGATTTAGTGGCTGTGCCCGAGTCCATAATCAACTGGTTATGCTTGCCGTAAACAGTGATTTTCTCTACGTCGCTAACTGTCGCTGCAGTTTTATTATCCGAAGCACTGGTTTCGTTCGCTAAGGTAGGAATAGAAGCAGTGGTCAATATGGTGGCAAAAGCCGTTGATATTGGCCAGTGGTGTGTGCTCTTGGAATACATGGTGTGCCCTAATAAATGGTAACGACTTCAAAGGGCGCGAATGGTAATAAATATCATTTAGATTAGCAATATTTAGTTACTGATTAACGCTATTTTGATACTTTATGCATGTTTTATTTATCTTAGATGGAGCGACTGTTGCTGAAGTAGCAGTGGTAAAGACCTATTCAGGAGGAAGCGAACACTCGTTTTTTTGTCTAGTTTAAAAATACCAACTGCCGCTTAAGGAGAGCTCTGTATTGTTTTGATGGCTGATACCCAAACGAATATCAGATGACTTGGATGCAAAAGCACTTACTTCACAGGTACTTTTTACCTTTTTTTGATAAGCATGGCTGTCTATGCGGATCGGAAACACAAATTTACACAAACCTTTATAGGCATCCGTTTGCCATAGAACGCCCAACGTCGGTAACAACATAAAGCGTGTATCAAGGGAATCAGGTGTTTGTACTCTGCCGAGGGCCAATGCATAAAGCGTTGTATCACCCAAAGCAATTCCTTTACCGAAGCCACTTTCTAGGAAGAATTCATTACTGACATCCGCGGGCCCTAAATAGTCTCGTTCATTACCCAAGCGCAGCTGCCACGCTACACCTATATCACCCGGTAAACCGGTCGCTCCGGTATCGACAGTTTCTATATTCAGCAGATCTAATTTACTCAACGCCAAATTATCATCCGTTACACGTAATGTCAGCGCTGCCATTGATAATGCTGAGTTTGCAAGGATACCACCGCCGCGGGCTAGCATGTCGTAGTAGGCGGGGCGAAACATGACCTCTGCGAAGCCCCCTTGGTCATTATTGTGCCCTAATGTAGTCCGCACTGTGGTGGGGTCTTGCCCTGTGTGCGGCAACACTTCAGTATGCGTACTCCACTGCACTTTTTTGGCTGGTAAAACGATACGCGCTCGCTGAACATTCCTTTTAAGTGACTGCAGTGTCTTATCATCTTTATTTAATTCGAGGCTGAAATTGACGTAGTCGAGTAAGACGTCGAGTAACATCAGCTTTTGTTTCAGTGGCAACGCCACGAGATACGTTTGGATCTCCTCTAGCGTATTTGCGTTATTAACGATGTCGCTCAGTTTCTCCTGCATCGTCACGTTTAATTCAGCAAAATGTTGCCTAAACCGCGCTTGGCGAGAAAGTGTGTGCTCTACCTTTTGCACGGCGGGGTGACCCGAAATCGTTATTGCTTGCTCAAGGGCTGAAAATACGCTGATGGGTAATACGAAAGGCCGCCTATTTGATATTAAGTCTTGCTCTAATACTAGCTCGAGCATTTTGGCAATATGATACGCGCAATTGCGGTGGGTAAAATAATAGCGATATTCTGTGAAAAGCAACTCCCAAGCATGGGCAATTAATATCGTTTTTTCGTCAGACGTTAAATTTAACGTGTATTGCCAAAGGTCACGCATTTCAACTTCAGCGTAATTAATATTGTAGCGGTAATAGTGGTTGCTGCTGTACTTAGCGTCATACCCCCCCACTAATCCCTTTACGATATAAGCCACTGGGTTTTCGTTATCAGGTACTTTCGCGCCAAAATTCAAACTATTACTCAGCAAGTCTCTTGAGAGCACTTCACTTTTTAATTTGAACAACAAGTGCCCATAGAATGATGCAGGATTACCGAGATAACCATCGGCGTAAACAATGCTCACCTGCTGCTTTGTGAGGTCTCCTTGCCATTGTTTAAAATTGTCACATAAAGAGGAAACATCAACCACATCATAGCCCAAGGAGCGCAAATAAAGTGCTCTGGCTGGGTAGCGGCATACTCGCTCATCGAAGGCGCTATCAGAAGACGTCAATAGCTCTACGCTGGCCAAAAATTCAGCCTCAGGGCTATTTTGGCCCTGGGGGCTAAGAAAAAAATCAGCGTTCTTTATTTCACTAGCAGGGTTGCTTGCAGAATAGTGAACAAGTTTCTGCCACGTACGTGATTGCCAGGGCTCCTGGGCGTTTACGCTGACAGTAAAAAATAGGCAAAAAGTTAAAATAGATAAGGCAAGTTTCATGGGGCACTTTGAAACGGGCATCTAGGATGCCCGTTAACGAGGATGAATATGATTTAGCTAGCTGAACAAGCCGTTTCTGCAATATTAAACAATTGTTCTGCTTTCGCTGAATCACTTGCCACACTTGATAATACGTTCGTTGCTACTTCTGAACGAATTTCGCTCGCAGCAGTAGCATCACAGCTCATCATTGTCATCATAGCGGTCAAATGAGCGCCTTCACCTTGAACAATTTCATCTTCAAGTTGGCTATACGTTTCATTTATGAACATAGCAGTCTTGGTGCGCGCACCATTACAGCTGTCTTCTGATGCACTCGCAGACGTCACCGCGGTTGTACCTAGATCCCAGATGATGTTCGAAATAGCGGCAGCTACACCGTTTTCTGGGAATATCATCGCGCCAATACCACATTGTTGCCAAGGATTAAGCTTCTCTTCATCGGCTTGAACTGACGTAGTAGTTAGTAATAAAAGTGCTGCGGCACCAATAATTTTTTTCATTTTACTGTTTCCATTTTTTATAGTTATTTCCTCGCGCGAGCGATACTTACATGTTTGTTACAAGTGAGCAACGCTTTCATCGCGCAAGGGCGAAAACAGTATATTTAATAAGCAATTCAGATGATTACGTAACTAATAACGTCTAAAAATGAAAAGCGGTAGCCTACCTAACACAGTTATTACTTTAAAGATATTTGCCTAGGGGACGGGCATCATGCCAATAGTTATTACTTTGCATAGCCCTTAAATAGCATCTTCAAAAGTAGGGGAATATGGTATTTGCCTGCTCGATATCTACTGACTTGCCATGGCGATTAACGGCCCGGTATTTCCCTAATTCGACTGGTTTAAGGTAGCCAGCAACTTGCTCTAAATCGTTTAATCGAACCCCTTGGCTGACCAAGTACGTTAAGTAGGTATGCCTTAACACCTCACCAGAAAGCTGATCTGGATAAGGTAACTCAGCATCATGGGCAGCGTTGATCATGAGTTGATTAAAATCTTCAACACTAAGCGGGTTTAACCATAATAAATTATCGTCCTTCAGCATTTCGCAAAGCTGTTCAAGGACAATGATTAATTGGCCAGCCAGCGGTATTTGCCGCGCATATGCACCCGTTATATTCAGCTTCGCTTCGCCTAGCAAACAATCAGCTTTGGTAATTTGGCGCAGTTCAGTGGTATTTACACCGCTTAACAAAAAGCCGATTACGAGCTTAGCTTGCTTATTTGCAACCCGATACAAGGCTTGACACTCATCAGTGGTGAGTAAACGGATGTTTTCTTGCTGGGGTTGAGGACTCTTTTGGGGTTGAAGACTCTCTTGCGGTTGATGACTCTGCTGCTCACCGAGACGCAACGCTTGTGCTTTGGCTTCTAACTGCGCCTGGTGCGCCCCCGGCAATTTTGAATAAGGCTGGCCGCGCTGCTCACCGGGTAAAACCACAAAATTGGTGCTGCCTAAATTGGATGAACTTTTACGCACAATAAAGCTGAATAATAATAATGCCGCTACAGCACATACAATGGCAGCAATGATGCTGATTAAGGTGTCTTGCCAGTAGTTAGGGCCCACAGGAAACTCTGGAGTAAAGGGCGGTTCGAGTATGCTTATTTTGGCATCGAACGGTTTCGATACTTCTTGTTCAACCAGCTGATTATTTAGCGTTTTCGCCTGTAATTGTAAGTCTTTGAGGGCATCATCTAACCGTCGATACTCGGCCAATTTTTGATTAAATTGCTGCGCTTGATCTTGGAAGTCTGCTAATTGCGCTTGCAAACTATTCACTTTGCCCACAGAAGCGGCTAAATTCCGCTGAGAATCCTGCAAATATAAAAGCTGGCTGTCGGCTATTTGGTTTGCTAGCTCTTCTTTCAAGGCCTTCGCCTTTTGCTGTTTGGCCACCACTTCAGGATCACGTTGCAGGTATTGCTGTGTATATCGCTCTGACAGCGCTGACAACTCACCCTCTAGAGCTTGCAGTACAGCTCGGTTCGCATCAATACTTGGGCGATCCGTGGGACGCTCAACTTGCTGACCACTTGCTAATGACGCATTAAGACTGTCTAGTTCTGCTAGCGCTTGCGCTTTTTGCGCTTCGGCCTCGTCTAAAGAATTACTCAACCCCTTGATTTTATTAGGAATAATATTTTCATTGCGCTCTAAAGAGATAATATTATTGGCCTCAGAAAACGCCTCTACTACGTGCTTCTGTTCAGTGATTTTTTGCTCTAATAGCGCCAGTTGTTGTTGGTACTGCCGTTCTTCGTCAGAGCCGTTACTAAGCTTCTCCCGCTCCAACAACGAGATATACAATGACAACCACTGTTGCAATACATCCTCAAGCAAGCCAGGAGCCGGCCCCGTGGTTTGTAAGGTGATAATCTTGCCTGTTTCACTGGCCGTTGCGCTAAGCATACCTCGTAACTGCTGAACATTAAGATCAAATAACTGTTCTTCTCGCAGCTTAGTTGATAGCGCCTGTAACGTGCTATTGCTGGTTAAACGTTTCTGGTTAAGGCTAAGTTGCTGCTGGGCTATATAATCAAGCTCTTCGGCATTTTGCGAGGTGTAAGCAAAGTGCATAATCGCCTGACTTTGATACTCAGGCGCTCTGGTCCAAATAAAGAGATTGGCCAAGATCATCACAAAAAGAAACGTACCTGCGAGTACTTGCCATCGCTTGGTTTGTATCTTTTGTTGCTCTTGCGCAGCGATAGGGTCGTAACCACCGTTTGGCATATTGGGAATATAATCAACTTTGTTAAAGGGCATTGCACGATTCCATTTAGCACTGATACGAAGAGGAAATAAAAGAACTAGCGAAGCTTAGGATAAAACGTATCAATTTATTGCCTATCATATTTAGTCTAATTAGGTTTACCGTTGATTAAAACATGGCGCAATACTCAGCCACTACTAAAAAATTAATTCGCTTGGATTTTAATCGATATGATCGTGACTGATAAGGGATCGGGCTCTAGGTTGAGTGCTATGGATTGTGGGCTTAGGGTAGTGAATCGTGCATTGTGAGCAAACTACCGTCAGCGCGCAGTAAAAAGACTAACTTGGCGCGCTGACTTGTTGAGTGCTTTTGCCGCTATATTGAGAGTACGTTAAGACTTCATTGAGTGCGTTAAGACTTGGGTAACCCGGCAAAAAACGCTTGGCTCTCAGTTAAAATACGCTCTGTTTCCTGTGGCTCAGGTTGCTTCGACCAATCTCCTGGTTTAAAGGTACCGCCTAAGATCATGTAGTCATTTCGCGAGAACATATACAGCGGGCCTTTACCACTGCCGCCGCCCACAGTAAGAAAATCTACGGCTGGATCTGGTGGGAGCAATATCAACTGGCCTTTTGCAGGGGTAATACCTTCATCACCGAACAAGGCACGTGAACCTAAACCAGTGCAATTGAACACGACGGGCTCTTGTAACGCATGTATTTCGTCTTGGTCTTTGAAGTCGCGGATCACAAATTCACCACCTGCAGCCCTAACGTCTTGGATCAAGCGGCGTAAAAAGGTGGCAGTCTCCACCAGCATGGTAGCCGACACAGTACAGTAATTTGTGGGAAAGGGATGATCTCCAGGGCCGTATATGTCTCGATAAGGGTAAAACTGACTAAATGGGCTATCCGCCTTCGGAGGAGTGTTGCTTGCAGTGTATAGCTCTATCCATTTTATCGCGTAGTCGTCACCCACTATACGGGCAAAGGTTTCATGGGATATTTGCGCTGCTAGTTGCAGCTGTAATTTAAAAGCGGCTGAAGACACTAAAGGGTCATGCACGCTAAACGGACCCCATTCGCCACCGGCGACTTGCGATGTGGTGTGCCGCGCCATTTCACGGGTATAAATGGTCACGCTCCAGCCTGCTTCTTGCAATAATCTGGCTGTGGTGAGGCCCATAACGCCGCCCCCAATAATCGCGGCTTTTTTACCTTTAGCATTGCCCATTTCAGCATTTTTGACTTCACTGACCGCTAATGCAGAAGAGCCCCAAGATAGGGTAACGCCACCGCCACCATGTCCATAATTGTGCACTAGGGTTTTATCACCGAAAGGTTCGCTTCTGACCACAAAGCCTTCGGCCCTGTAAGGTCTATGGCCGACAATTTCAGTGATGATATTATTGGCAGATATTCTAGGTGCCACCATGGGTTTTCGAGAAAATGGTCGCTCAAAGCCTTTATTTACTGGTGTTTGCGCACAACCGCTTAGCGATGCCGCAACCGCTCCAGCCCCCAGACCTTGTAAAAAATGTCTACGCTTTAGTTCTCGATGCAACATGTATTCCTCTCAATTTTTTGTTTTTTTGCACCAGCGCCCACTGCAAATTCATGCATGGGATTACAAGAAATACTGGCTCAGGCCACCCTAAGCAAAGTGCCTGCCAAAAACCGAAGACGATTGAAAAGTTGATAGTGATAAAGCTAAGACGCAATAATTAAGGGTTAAAAAGCGATAGAAGCATTAATTCGTTAGTTGAAAACGCTTTTTGCCCATTGAATAAAATCGGCAGTGACTTGATCGCGATTGATTTCGCTTAACAATTCGTGACGTGCGTCTTGGTAGAATTGATGTGTGACCTGAGTTAACCCCTGTTTTTGATAGGCGTTTAGTAATCGCTGAACGCCTCTGCCTTTTTCACCTACGGGATCATCAGTGCCTGAAAATACATAAATCGGCAGGGTCTTATCTATTTTTTTGAGGGCGTGCTCAGACGCTATCGTGCCTAATGCGGTAAACATGTCGTTCCAGGTTTGGGTAGAGCATTCAAAACCACACAGAGGGTCAGCGACATATTTGTCGACTTCAGCTTCATCTCTAGATAGCCAGTCAAACTCAGTACGATTGGGTTTAAACGCTTTATTGTATGCACCAAATACCATGCTCAAAATGACGGGACTATGCCCTGTAGGGCTTAACCTGCGCCGCTCAAACCGCGCTAACATCTGGCCCACCCTGAGCAATGCGCCAACCGGCCCATTGGTTGCTAATAGGGCCGCAGCCGAAATAGTATCACCATAACGCGCCATATAATCTTGGGTCATAAACGAGCCCATGGAATGACCGAGTAAGATAATGGGTGTATTGGGTAGGCGCTGTTGAATGTGTTGATTAACCACTGCTAAATCATTTACCGCTTTATGCCAGCCGTCTTCATCCGCCATATGCCCCAATTCGCGATCCGCTAAAACTGACTGACCATGCCCTCGGTGATCGTTCGCTACCACAGCAAAACCTGCGTCATTAAGCGCCAAAGCGAACCGCTCGTATCGCAGGGCATGCTCACTCATACCATGAGCAATATGCACCACTGCACGTACGTTATTTGCAGGCTTACTACTGGCTGCCTCTCCGCCGGTGGGCAGCCACTGATAACAACTCAGTTTCAGGCCATCACTGCCCGTCACGCTAAAGGTTTGCATAATCTCTCCAGAAAAGCCTTACATTGCGACACCTAAGCGTTAGGTGACTATTAAGGCGGCGATATTTTGTTGGCCTAGTGCAGGTCTTCTTCCCATAGTACGCCCTCACCACGGTCTTCATCAAACAACCAACTATAATGACGCTCTACATCACTGCGCTTAACCTTAGTGGTGGCGGTGAGTAAATCATTTTCTACCGTCCAGCCGTGGCTACATACCATAATAAAATCGAGTTTTTGATGACTTTCCAGCTGACTGTTAACGTGCTTTAAAGTGTCTTGCAGGGATTTAATCACTTCGCTTGATTTACGCTTGCACGACTGGTTAAGCACCATCATGGCCACTGGTTGCTTTTGCCCAGAGCCCAGTACGCAGGCTTGCTCCACATTTAAGTTAGCAAACAGCAAGCTTTCAATCGGCACTGGCATTACATACTTGCCCTTTGCGGTCTTAAACTGCTCTTTGATACGCCCGGTTATCTTATAAGCGCCATTGTCGGTAATAGTCGCCACATCACCTGTTCTAAACCTGTCTCTTATACACATCTCCGAGCCCACGAGACAAGAGGCAATCT
>OJFV01000237.1_pt1 | contig 18798 bp, 16 predicted proteins | sample 1594391 | NCBI WGS metagenome assembly OJFV01 (sample SAMN05416856, study PRJEB24817) | seawater metagenome | isolation source: Sea water | place: Canada:Atlantic | collected 2013-11
CCTCTTCGTCGGCAGCGTCAGATGTGTATAAGAGACAGAAACATAGTTGATAGAATGCTTTGTTGTGATCTTTCTCTTTTAAGTGTGCTAATTCGTGCACCACAATCATGTTAAGGAAGGGCTCTGGAACACGTTTGAATAGCGTACTAACGCGAAGTTCATTCTTGCTTTTGAGTTTCGCGCCTTGCACTCGAGAAACATACGTGTGTAAACCTAACGCATGGTTAACTACATGTATTTTGGGATCAAATGCGATTTTGCTAAGCGGTGCAGACTTGCGCATAAAGCGGTTCTTTAAGTCCATAACATATTGCCGTAATGCATTGTCGTTGCTGACGTCATGCACATGAGGATAGCTTTTGAGCAAATAGTCTTTTAATTTATCTTGCTCAAGGAGCTGCTCTATTTTGTCTTGCAGGTGTCCAGGGTATGCAGCTAAGTACTTCATTGTATGAATATTAATGACTCGATTTTTTAGGCTCAGGCCAAACAAATTCATCCGCAGAAGCGGGCGCTTGAACGGTCTTTTTAGGGGAGCGAGACTTGCTCCTAGTGGTATACAAATAAAGCTCTTCGACTTTGGCTCTAGCCCAAGGGGTTTTGCGTAAAAACTTTAAGCTTGATTTAACGCTTGGGTCGCTTTTGAAACAATTGATTTTTACTTGCTCGTGCATTTGCTCCCAGCCTAGCTTTTCGACCAGAGTTTCCACTATGTGTTGCAAGGTTAAGCCGTGCAAAGGATTGTTTTTCTGAACTGTCATTCTGTCACATCTGAAATAGTTTGATATTGGGCAATATAATCTGCAACGTTAGGACTAGTAGGTACGCTAAATTATGATGCCTGTTAGGGGTTGTGAATTCTCTACCGGTTGCTCTGGGTAGGTAGCAAGTGTTTGCGATGAACCATGTTCGTCTATTTGCTCTAATTTAACAGAAAATCCCCATAAATGATGTAGATGCTTTAACACTTTATGGTGGCTGTCAGCCAGTGGAACACCGTTTTGTGGCAAATATGACAAGGTTAAAGAGCGGTCGCCTCTGGAGTCCACACCATACACTTGTATATTTGGCTCAATATTACTCAAATTATATTGCGCGGAAAGTTTTTCTCTGACGGCGTGGTAACCGGCTTCGTCATGAATGGCAGAAACATCGAGAAAGGCGTTTTGTTCATCATCTTCAATGGCGAAAAACTTAAAATCACGCATTAGCTTTGGTGACATAAACTGACTGATAAAGCTTTCATCCTTAAAGTTTTGCATGGCGAAGTGGACTGTTTCTAGCCAGTCTTTGCCTGCAATTTCAGGAAACCATTGGCGATCTTCATCAGTGGGTGATTGGCAAATGCGCTTTATATCCATAAACATATTAAAGCCTAATGCATATGGATTGAGGCCTGAATAGTTTGGGTGATTATATGCTGGTTGTGCCACCACACTGGTATGGCTGTGCAGAAACTCAAGCATAAACTTATCTGTGAGTTTCCCCTCATCGTAGAGATGGTTGAGTATATGGTAGTGCCAAAAGCAGGCCCATCCCTCGTTCATAACTTGGGTCTGTTTTTGCGGATAAAAGTACTGAGATACTTTGCGCACAATCCGGACTAATTCTCGTTGCCAAGGTTCTAACAAAGGGGCATTCTTTTCGATAAAATAGAGCACATTCTCTTGCGGCTCAGAAGGGAACCTTCGAGTAGGTTCGCTGCTTTTAGCCTCAGACTTAGGCAAGGTACGCCATAATTCATTCACTTGAGATTGAATATGTTGCTCACGATTTTGCTGGCGCTCCCGCTCAATCTGCATGGATATTTTCTGTGGACGTTTGTAGCGATCAACACCAAAATTCATTAACGCATGGCAGGAGTCGAGCACATTTTCGACTTCACTAACACCGTATTTTTGTTCGCACTTCGCCACATAATTTTTGGCAAATAGTAGGTAGTTTATAATTGAGCTAGCGTCTGTCCATGCTTTGAATAGATAGTTATTTTTGAAAAACGAGTTATGGCCGTAACAAGCATGGGCCATGACGAGTGCTTGCATAGGCATGGTGTTTTCTTCCATTAGATAGGCGATGCAAGGGTCTGAATTAATGACGATTTCGTAGGCCAATCCCATTTGTCCGCGACGGTAATTTTGCTCTGATTGAATAAATTTTTTGCCATAAGACCAATGGGCATAATTAACCGGCATACCGATACTCGCGTACGCATCCATCATGTGTTCAGCGGTAATAATTTCTATCTGGTTGGGATAAGTGTCTAGGCCATAATGTTTCGCTACGCGATCAATCTCTTGTTCGTATTCGGCCAAAAGCTCGAAAGTCCAATCAGGGCCGTCACTTAGCACATCGGAAGTTTGCTTGTACTGCACATCTGCTTGAGTATTCTTCATAAACTAAGCCACTCCTGATTGTTTTTCTACGTCTTGGTCGAACAGCTCCCTGAAAACCGGATAGATGTCATCAACATCGACAATATGTTTAATGGCAAAATTATTATGGGTTTCGCTGAGCTTTTCATATTCATGCCAGAGCTTTTGATGTTGACGCGCAGTAATTTCGATATAAGCGAAGTAACGCACTGCAGGCAGCAAGCTCTTTTCGAGTATTTCAGTGCACTTGGCGCAATCGTCTGTCCAATTATCTCCGTCTGACGCCTGTGCTGCATATATATTCCACTCATGACGAGGGAAACGCTGCTCTACGATCTGCTTCATCAACACTAAGGCACTTGAGACAATCGTGCCGCCGGTTTCTGTAGAATAAAAGAACTCTTGTTCGTCGACTTCTTTGGCTTGAGTGTGGTGATGTATATAAACAACCTCGACGTCCTTGTAGGTGCGCGTTAAGAATAAATACAGCAAGATATAGAATCGTTTGGCTTTGTCTTTGGTGGCCTGGTCCATTGAACCCGACACATCCATTAGGCAAAACATAACTGCTTTGCTCGATGGTATGGGGCGTTTTTGATAATTGCGAAAGCGCAGATCAAAGGTGTCGATAAAAGGCACACGAGAAATCGCTTTTTCCAACTGCGCTATCTCTTCTTTTAGCTTTGCCAGCATAAGCTGGTCAGGAAGTTTAGATTCGAGGACTTCAACAAGTTGCGCTTGTAGTCGCTTTAGTTGGGCCTTTTTACCTGCTGTGAGGGCGATGCGCCGGGCCACAGACCCTTTCAAAGATCGCACTACATCTAAATTACTGGGGACCCCGTCTGATACAAATCCCGCTCGATAGCTTTCATATTCAACTAGTTTATCCTGCTGAGTTTTTTCGAGATTTGGCAGGATCAGATCTTCGAAAAGGAGATCTAGATATTCGTCTTTTGAAATTTGAAAGACAAAGTCGTCTTGCCCCTCACCGCTATCACTGGCGTTACTATCTCCGCCTTGTCCGGCACCTGAATCAGGGCGTTTTATCTTATCCCCCGCTGTAAATTGGTCATTGCCGGGGTGCACAATGCTTCTCGCGCCACCTTTACCTGTATGAAAAATAGGTTCAGATATATCTCGGCTAGAAATACCGATTTTTTCACCACTGGTAACGTCAGTGACACTGCGTTTGTTGATTGAGTCAGACACCGCCTTCTTAATTTGCTCTTTGTAACGGCGCAAGAAACGTTGGCGGTTGACTGTACTCTTTCCTTTGCCGTTGAGCCGTCGATCAATAAAATGGGCCATACTACTTTACCTCAATGGATTCCATTGGAGCGCTGTTGTTTACCAGTGCCACATTAAGAAGATTTTCTCACCCGTAAATACCATTCGCATAACAATCTGACTTGTTTTTGGGTGTAGCCTTTTTCGGCCATGCGGGCGACAAAATCATCGTGTTTTTTCTCGTCTTCCGCAGAGCCTTTTTTGTTAAATGATATAACGGGCAATAGATCTTCAGTGTTGGAAAACATTTTCTTTTCAATAACCGTGCGTAACTTTTCGTAGCTGGTCCAGCTTGGGTTCTTGCCTTTATTATTGGCCCTGGCGCGCAGTACGAAATTAACTATCTCATTGCGAAAATCTTTAGGGTTGCTTATACCTGCGGTTTTCTCGATTTTCTCAAGCTCGGTATTTAGCGCTTCTCTGTCAAATAGCTGGCCAGTTTCAGGGTCTCGATATTCCTGATCTTGGATCCAGAAATCCGCATAAATGACATAACGGTCAAACAGATTTTGACCGTATTCAGAGTAGGATTCTAAATACGCGGTTTGGATTTCTTTACCGATAAACTCCACATACTTAGGGATTAAATAACCCTTTAAATGTTCTTTGTATTTATCAGCGATTTCGGTAGCGAATTGCTCTCGTTCAATTTGGCGCTCGAGTACATAGAACAAATGCACTGGGTTGGCGGCCAATTCTTGTGGATCAAAATTAAAGACGCGGGACAATATTTTGAATGCGAAGCGGGTTGATAGGCCTTGCATGCCTTCATCCACACCTGCGTAATCTCGGTACTCTTGATAGGACTTGGCCTTAGGGTCCGTGTCTTTCAAACTTTCACCGTCATACACCCGCATTTTTGAATAAATGCTTGAATTCTCAGGCTCTTTTAAGCGAGATAACACACTGAACTGGGCTAGGGTTTCTAGCGTGTCTGGGGCACATGGTGCACCTGATAGTTCACTGTTATCAATGAGTTTGCGATAAATCTGCATTTCTTCTGATACGCGTAAGCAATATGGCACATTGACAATAAATACGCGGTCAAGAAAGGCTTCATTGTTCTTGTTATTACGAAAGGTTTGCCACTCGGACTCATTCGAGTGGGCCAATATTACGCCTTCAAAGGGCAGGGCAGACAGCCCTTCGGTGGAATTGTAATTACCTTCCTGAGTGGCGGTTAATAGGGGGTGAAGTACTTTTATAGGCGCCTTAAACATCTCCACAAATTCCATCAAACCTTGATTGGCGCGGCACAACGCACCTGAGTAGCTGTAGGCATCAGGGTCGTTCTGGGCGAAGTGCTCCAAGCGCCTGATATCAACTTTGCCGACTAAAGCGGAGATGTCTTGGTTGTTCTCATCACCGGGCTCAGTTTTAGCAACCGCAACCTGATCGAGGATTGAAGGGTGTAACTTGACCACCTTGAACTTTCGAATATCCCCGTTGTATTCATGTAGGCGTTTACGCGCCCATGGTGACATGACGGTTCTTAGGTAGCGTTGTGGAATACCATACTCATTAAGCAGTAATGAGCCGTCCTCATTCGAATCGAACAAACTAAGAGGGTGGTCGTTCACCGGAGAGTCTTTGAGCACGTAAATGGGCTGTTGCTGCATCAGTTCTTTTAGCTTCTCGGCTAAAGAAGACTTGCCGCCGCCAACAGGACCAAGCAGGTATAGCACTTGTTTCTTCTCTTCCAGCCCCTGAGAAGCATGCCGAAGATAAGATACGATTTGTTCTATTGATTCTTCCATGCCATAAAACCCGTCGAACGCTGGGTAGCGAGCGATGATTCGGTTAGAAAAAATACGGCTTAAGGTGGCATCTTTGGCGGTGTCGACCATCTCTGGTTCACCAATTGCTTTAAGAAGACGTTCTGCTGCATTGGCGTATGCTGAATCATCTGTTTTACAGATTTCCAAGAATTCGTCGATGGTTAATTCTTCTTCTTTACGGGCTTCGTACCGTGTTTGATATTGCTCTAAAATTCCCATAACTCGACCTCACATATAGAAAATTTTCTGGCTTCACTGGTAAGATTAGACCCTTATTGGCATTTGTATGTTTCAGATTTAGAACAATATTTTCTAGAGAATGCTAAAAACTGATTTTTAAGCACTAACGAAGTTAGCGCAAGAGAAGCGCAGAGTAAGCAATGCTGAATGGAGTGTGAACAAAAGCCTATTATCGGCAAATTTGAGAGTGCGAGCGATGAGCTGCAGGAGGATTATAGGCACAAGAGCAAAGAAATCTGATACAAAAAAGCCCCGATTCATCGAGGCTTTTATATCATCTTCTGATTAGGTTAATCAGACCAGAATCGCTTAAGCGAAGTTACTCGCTGCGAAATCCCAGTTTGCTAGTGCCCAGAAACCTTCAAGGTACTTAGGACGAGCATTACGGTAATCGATGTAGTAAGCATGTTCCCATAAATCTACTGTTAGTAGAGGGGTGACACTTGCATCAGTTAAAGGAGTACCAGCATTGCTAGTGTTAACTATGTCTAGGCTGCCGTCAGCTGTTTTAACAAGCCAAGTCCAGCTTGAACCGAAGTTGTTAACTGCTTTGTCGTTTAATGCTGCTTTGAAGTCTGCGAAAGAACCCCATTTAGCGCTAATTGCATCAGCAAGTGCGCCAGTTGGCTCGCCGCCGCCATTTGGACTTAGGCTGTTCCAGTAGAACGTGTGGTTCCAGATTTGAGCAGCGTTATTGAAAACTCCGCCTTCTGACGATTTAACGATCTCTTCAAGATCTTTATTCGCCATATCAGTACCTTCAACCAAGCCGTTTAGCTTAGTAACATAAGTCGCGTGATGCTTGCCATAGTGATATTCCAACGTTTCAGCTGAGATATGTGGTTCTAAGGCATTTTTTTCATACGGAAGAGCTGGTAGTTCGAAAGCCATGATGATTCTCCATTTAAAGTTAACTAAAATCGTGTGTCTAACCTTGTGTAAACGCTAATGTTTTATACACGAATATAAAACGGTTTGTCCAAAGTTATCCTGAAACCCAGTCACCGATCTTAGGGCGCCTAAGGTACATTACAAGGGGTAAGCCTGATAATAATTTGAAACCAATAAAGATCACAAGGGAGCATTGGTATATTGCCTTGAAAACGGTAAACTTGACCGCATTACTAGCGTTAATACAATTTTGAGTGAGAATATTTATGGAAACGGTTGAAAAAATTCAGCAACAAATCAGTGAAAACCCCATTCTTCTTTATATGAAAGGGTCGCCTAAATTGCCTAACTGTGGCTTTTCAGCTCAGGCATCACAGGCGTTGATGTCTTGTGGCGAAGAGTTTGCTTACGTTGATATTCTGCAAAACCCTGACATTCGTTCAGAATTGCCAAAATACGCTGATTGGCCTACTTTTCCACAGTTGTGGGTAGACGGTGAGCTTATTGGTGGTTGTGACATCATCATGGAAATGGTTCAGCAGGGCGAATTGCAAACAATCGTCAAAGAAAGCGCTGAAAAACGCGCTAATAAGTAACTGAGCCAGTTACTCTAAGCGAAGTCGATTGGCTTCGTTTTAGCAATTAATCGTCCATAAAAAAAGAGTCTCGTAGGACTCTTTTTTTGTTTGTGTCTTGTTAACTTGCATCATAAAATTAATGAGCGGTTAAAAGGCACTGATTTTTGGTGTTCCTGCTGAGTGTTCACTCTGCTAGGTTGGGTTAACACACTTCTTTAAATAGAGATTCATCAATAATAGTGTTGTCAACGATGCTTTGCGCCATACGTACACATTTACCGCACTGATCACCCACGCCAAGCGCTTCACGCAGTTGGCGCATATTGCCCACACCGTCTTCGCGAACGGCCTGTTTAATAGCTTTGTCGGTAATGCCGTGGCACAAACAAACGTACATAATTAACCTTACTAAATATTGATGTAAATGATAATAATTGTTGTTTGCAATACTTTCAAGTATTTCTTTTGTTAATTTGTACATTAAATGGTCTAGATTTATTTCTACTTGATAGTGCGAGATAAGTAGGCCGCAAATTCGGACTCGCCACTTGGTTTTTACGAAACCATACTTACATTATTGGTTCGTAAAAGAGTGTGATAACCCGTTAATAGTCGTTACACTATGCGCCAGCATATTTTAAACCCAAAGAATGGAGATCAAAAATGAGTGTACTAGTTAGTCGCCCAGCCCCAGATTTTACCGCCGCAGCTGTATTAGGAAATGGCGATATCGTTGAAAACTTCACCCTAAGCGAAGCAATCAAAGGGCAAAAAGCAGTTTTGTTTTTCTACCCTCTTGATTTCACTTTCGTTTGCCCATCTGAATTGATTGCTTTTGATAAGCGTTACGATGAGTTTAAAAAACGTGGTGTTGAAGTAATCGGTGTGTCTATCGATTCTCAGTTTACCCATAACGCATGGCGTAACACTGCTATCAATGATGGCGGTATCGGTAAAGTGAAATACGCTATGGTTGCTGATGTTAAGCACGAAATTTGTCAAGCATACGATGTTGAGCATCCAGAAGCTGGCGTTGCATTTCGTGGTTCGTTCTTGATCGACGAAGAGGGCGTTGTGCGTCACCAAGTGGTTAACGATCTTCCTTTAGGTCGTAACATTGACGACATGCTTCGCATGGTTGATGCACTTAACTTCCATGAAGAACATGGTGAAGTGTGCCCAGCCGGTTGGCAAGCTGGTGAAAAAGGTATGGTAGACAGCCCTGAAGGTGTTGCTAGCTATCTTTCAGAGAACGCTGATTCGCTTTAATAACCTGTAGCGTTATGCGTTATAGATGAAGTGATAAAAGCCGCTGTGATCTTATGTGAACAGCGGCTTTTTTGTGTCTGCGAAATGATGCTTAGTCATGCTCTGGGGTCGGCCAACCACAGGCGCTTTGCCATTTATTAACAATATAACAATAGAGCTCGGCAGTTTTCTGGGTGTCATATAAAGCTGAATGTGCTTCGCTTTGATTGAAGCTAATGTTGGCCGCTTGACATGCTTTGACCAATACCGTTTGCCCTAACGCTAGGCCTGATAGCGTGGTGGTATCGAATGATACAAATGGATGAAACGGCGTACGCTTAATTTTACTGCGTTCGATAGCGGCATTGATAAAACCTAAATCGAATGCGGCGTTGTGCGCCACCATTACCGAGCGCTGGCAGTCAGCGTTTTTTTGCTCTTTGCGGATCTGCTTACACAAGTCTTTCATGACTTCTGTTTCATCTAATGCTCCGCGTAGGGCGCACCAAGGATCTATTCCGTTGAACTCTAACGCCGCCTTTTCTAAGTTAGCTCCTTCAAAGGGAACCACATGATAATGAAACGTTTTATCTGGGGTTAAAAAGCCATCGGCGTCCATTTTTGTCGTAATTGCGGCGACTTCCAGCAGTGCGTCGGTTTGCGCATTGAAGCCCGCAGTTTCAACATCTACGATAACGGGAAAGTAGCCTCTGAATCGGTCTTTTAGGAGAAATTGGGGATCTGACATAGCTACCTATAGCGATAAAAATAAGGCGTGATTATGTCAACTATCTGCGCACGTCGCTACCCTATATACTTAATAATCTAGCGAACTATAATCTTTAGTAGACTGGGCAAGCGGTGAATTCAGGGTTAAGCTTTTACCGTGGGAGTCGATAACCAATGCACAGGAGCAGTGATTGCTCGTGAAGCGGAATTAATCAAACGAAAAGACTTATGAAATCTATCTTATTTATAGTGTCCCTGACGTTAAGCAGTTCTCTATCAGCTGGGCTACGGCAATACGCGGCAAAAATTGAGACTTCTGACTGGCAGTTAAGCCAGCAAAGTCGTTTGCAGTGTACCTTGGCGCATAAAATACCAGGCTATGGTGAGGCAATGTTTACGAGCATGGCGTCTAAGCAACTGAATATGGAATTCGAGCTTGATATGCTGCGTTTGCCAAAAACGTTTGGCATGGCATCTGTCTATTCTGTTCCCCCTAGGTGGATGCCGGGGCAAATGCACCGCGCCATTGCAGATATGACCATACGTAAGCAATACAATGGTGATCTGCCAGAGCAAGCTGCGTGGACTATGCTCTCGGAACTAGAAAAGGGCTTCTGGCCGACCATATATTATCAAGACTGGTACAATCAAAGTGACAAGATTGCGGTTGGCTTAAATGCCAGCAATTTTGCTGCCCCTTATGAAAATTTCGCACAATGCGTATCGAATCTATTGCCCTACAGTTTTGATGACATTGCCTACACCATTCTCGCCTATCAAAAAAACAGCACCGAATTGACCAAGTACTCCCAGCGCCGTTTGAATATGATTGGTCAATACCTCAAAGAAGATAGCGATATGGAATTAGTATTGCTTGATGGTTACAGCGATAGCTACGGCGGTCGAGACATGAACAAAACCTTGTCGGTGAGTCGTGCAGTAGAGATAAAAAATTACTTTAGCGACATGGGGGTAGCCCCTCAGCGAATCGACGTGACAGGGCATGGCGAACGACGACACATTGCCCCGAATACCAATGAGATGTCCCGTGCAAAAAACCGCCGTGTGGTGATCCGTATGGCTAAACCTTAGCGGGGTCACTTTTTGTCAACCTACTTCAGGGTGCGATAGACTCATCAAAAAAGCCGATTAATTTGATTAATCGGCTTTTTGCTATTGCTTGACTTATAGCTTCGCTATGTCCCAAAGCGCAATTAAGTATCTGCTTAGTGAGGTTGTTGCTCTAAATACTTAACGACTGTGTCAGTAAAATCAGTAAACAAGCCGTCCACTTTTAACTGTTTGAACAATAAGTCCAGCGTTTGTTTATTGGTAACCCCTTTTGGCAGCGCGTCTTGCCTGAAGGTATAAGGGTGCACGTCAAGCCCAGCATCATGAGCGCGTTTAACCAATCCCGTGGATTGTAAGGTCTGCATATCAACCAGTTGCGGGATCCACGGTCCTATACCTTGAGCGATTGTCGCTAACTCTTTGAGTTTTTCAGGTGTGCGCAGAGCATCATAATCAGTGGGGGATTCACCCCAATCATTCTCACCTAGCAATTGAATCAATTTTACTTTTGCGCCTAGTTCATGGCGCAAACGTTTCAGCTCAGCATAATCGAAGCACTGCACATAAATGGCTTTACTAGCGTCATCAAGGCCATGTTTGCGCAGGGTTTCCATCACAATTTTGCTGATATCCACGCCTTGTTCCCGGTGCCAATCAGGGGATTTTATTTCAGGGTAAAAACCGATGTTCTTGCCAAATTGGCGGTTAAGTTGATTAATCAGCTCAATCTGTTCTTCAAATGTCGCAATGGTAAATTCTGCGCTTCCTTGATAGCGGTTTTTAAAAATCTGTTTGCCATCTGTTGTACTGCGCTCATGCACTTTTAAAGACTTCAATTCTGCTAACGTAAAATCAAGAGCATAGAAACGCCCGTCATCACGTTTGCGCTGTGGGAATTTATCTGCAACGTTTGATACTGTATCTAAGTGAATATCATGCAGCACCACTGGCACGCCATCTTTGCTTATCACCACGTCTTGCTCAATAAAGTCTGCCCCAAGGGCGAAGGCGAGCGTAGTGGACTCCATGGTGTGTTCTGGTAGATATCCCGAAGCACCACGATGAGCAATGACCAATGGTTCAGCCCATGCCACTTGGCTCGCCAGCAGCCCAAGCAATGATAACGACAAAATTGATTTCTTCATATTGACTCCAATGTCACAGTTTCCTAATTCGGTTAATTGCGGGTAATTGCGGGTAATAGCGGGTAATTATGTCGTTTGAATAAGCTCAATGGCGTAACCATCCGGATCGCGCACAAATGCAATTACTGTGCTGCCGCCTTTAACCGGGCCTGCGTCCCGATATACATCGGCGCCTTTGGCTTTCAATTGCTCACACACTTGGTAAACATCATCCACCCCAAGGGCAATGTGACCATATGCGGTGCCGATATCGTAGCTATCTTCATCCCAGTTGTGGGTTAATTCTAATACCGTGTTGCTATCTTCGTCGCCATAACCGATAAACGCCAATGTGTAGCGGTAATCTTTGTTCTCACTGCTGCGCAGCAGTTTCATGCCAAGCAGTTCAGTGTAAAAAGTGATAGAGCGGTCTAAATTACCGACACGTAACATGGTGTGCAAAAAGCGCATAATGGTCCTTAACAATACTGAGGTACGACTAAGTCGTTGATTGTAACTAGTTAACTGTCTCAACAATATGACAAAGCGTAAAAAAATGGATGGAGAGGTGCTAACTACTCAATTTTAATCCGATGACACCCAAGGTGATTGTGATAAGGCTTAGAACCCGCCAAAAATTAAGCGGCTCGTTGAGCATAACGATACCAACAATCGCCGTGCCTATCAGGCCGATGACAACCCAAACCGCATAAGCGGTTCCCGCTGGGAGTGATTTCATGGCTATGCTGAGCAAACCAAAACTGATGGCCATGGCAACAAGAGTGAATATAGAAGGCCACAGCTTGCTAAAACCGTCACTGTATTTAAGGCCAATTGCCCACACAACTTCGAATAGCCCGGCGATGATTAAAATAATCCAGTTCATTTTTATACCTACACATTTTGAGCTGGGTCGTCCCAGGTAAAAGCGCGAGGGATGAGGTCGTCCTCATTTCGTTGATATCACAACCGTGAGCTAACACGAACTTTTATAATCGCAGAGCGCACAGGAGGTGAAAATTTGATTGTCGAAAAGACAATCAAATTTTAACACACATGAACATTTATCACATAGCGTTTGAATCAATGTACAAGAACACGTAGTTTCAACTTAAATCCTTCAACGTCAGTGTTTTTTTGGGTAATTTAATTGCGCGCCTTGATTAATGAAATGTTTGTCCTAGGATTACTCATTAATAAATAGTGGTAGTTAATATATGCATTCCTGTAATTGCGAGCAGCTACCTATCTACTTTGGTTAAGATCGACAAAAGCCCTAGGTTAAGCAATATTCTCTATCACTCGAACATACCGTAGTTCAAAGTTTCAGTCGTATTGCTTTGTTTAGTTTTGATTCTGTGAGTCTTTTTAGAAGGAAATAGCTCGGGATTTATCCATTAGATTTTACCCGACTAATCTATCTAATAGAGAACTCAAAATGAAACTAATATATATGTTCAGAATGTTGGCTATTGTATATCTAGTCTTGCCTGCGATGTCTTTCGCTGCTTTATTTACTGTATTTTCATCCCCTTACGTAACTAAAGATAAATCAAGTGGTGTACTTCTATCCTCTATTGAGGATATTGAACCAATCGTCAACTGGGAAAAAAAGCAAAATGCAGATCAACGTTTAGAAGTCTTTGGAAATGACTTTCTTGGAGACGCTATTGACCCACATACTGGGTCTTTAGTTTTCTCTCATACTGATATCGATATTCCTGGTAACTCAAAGTTACGAGTAACATTATCTCGTCAGAGAGCGTCTGGCGGGGCTTATAAAGACGGAGTCGATACGGAATTCGGAGACTGGACTATATCAGTCCCTAGAATCCTAGTCACAAGTCTAGACGCAAGGCCTTGGACAGGACAACGATGCAGCAAGCGTTCGTCAGAAATTTTGACAAGTTTCAGTAATCGCTCAAGTTTTATGTTAGCGCGTGACTATTCGAATGGCATAACGATGGAGCTCCCAGGTCAAAGCTCTCAGCAAATACTTGATCAAAATAACAATCCTATTTTTCCATCGACAGCTAAAAAAGTAACGAAGAATCACTGGTATTTTACTTGCTTAAGTGCTTCAGATGGTGGTCAAGGCTTTTTAGGACATGCTCCTAATGGGAATAAGTACTATTTCAACCGAGCCTATATCCTTGATGCACCGAAAATGGGATTTGTAGGTGCTAACCCGTTAGAAAGAAATGTATACATATTAGCGGCGACTCAGATAAGAGACGTAAATGGAAATTACGTAAATTATAATTACGACTCTCGTAATCGTTTGACCTCTATTGTTGCTAAAGACGGTCGTAAAATCGCACTGACGTATTCTGGGTCATCTAAACTTATTTCGTCTGCAACCGCAGGTGGAAAAACATGGCGTTACGCATATAGAACCAACAAATATCGTTTAGATGAGTGGATGCCTTTCTTTCCAAACCCTTTAAAAGGAAAGGTGCTTTCCCGCGTTACCCAGCCAGATGGCAAGTATTGGGAAATGAATCTTGACAATATGTCGGCAACTCCGGCTCCCAGCGGCCGAGACTACTGCGGAAAATGGCAGCATTCTATGTCGATAAAACATCCCTATGGTGCTGTAGGTACATTTACAATAAAAGACACTGAGCACAGGCATGTTTATGCGAGTCGGATCAGGCGCACAGATAACTGCTTTGGAGGGGAGCCGATTCCTGGAGGTGGGGGCGGCATCATCCGAAGCGATCCCGGTGACAGCTATCTACTCACATCAAATAGGCATACTGAAGACGCTGTGACGAATGCGATATTCATGCCCCTAGATGATGACGTTGCAACTTCCACTATGTCTGTCATAGAAAAGTCTGTTTCAGGTCCGTCTATGACATCAGCTACATGGACTTATACTTATGAAAATGACGATGGTCCCTCTGGCTCATCCTCCTCCGACAGAACTAATTGGACAAAAGTAGATGCACCAGAAGGTCACTTTACCTACTACCATGCGTGGGTGAGTGAACCCTTGGCGGGAAAGCTAATTAGGAAGGAGACGCGAAACTCTGCGTCAGGCTCCTTGTTAAGAGCTGAGAACTATACGTATCAAAGTGAAAATTCGATAGGAAAATCTTACATATTAACTTACCCGGGACCTGGCGACCTAGAGAGACCTGTTCACACCGTTAAAGTGACCACTACACAATCCGGTGACACATACACCGCAGCATATGGTTTTAACATTAACCATAATGCGAGTAACTACTCGTACTCTAGACCCGTCTCCCAATCTGTAAAATCCAATGTCTCTTCAGGAGTTCGTTCAACCATCACACACTTTGGGCACAATAAGGCAAATTGGATCCTGAGTTTACCAGTAAAGCAAACTGTTAATGGTCGAGTTACATCGGAGAAAGTGTTTGATAGCAAAGGAAGATTAACGTCCGAGAAACGTAATCGGGCTCTATACGCAACATACGGCTATCATACAAACGGGAGTTTGGCTTGGGTTAGAGATGCTGATAGAAGGATGACGCAAGCCGCTAGTTACAAAAGAGGCGTACCCCAACATATTCGCCGAGCTGACGGGAAGTCTACATATCAAAATGTTGATAGCTTCGGACGGACGACGTCACTCAAAGATGCCAGAGGCTATACCACTTTGTATAGCAGGGATGCCATGGGACGGCTTTTGGTGGTTAACCCAACCGGATCATGGAAGAACACCGTACACTCATACAGCTTTTCGGGCAATCCACGACATACTATCTCCAGAGGTGGTGCGAGAACAACAATAGAATATGACGCGATGTTTAGGCCAATTTCTATTGAGACGCGAGATATGGTCATAGGTGAGTCAAGTTATGTTCGATACAATTATGACGCTGCGGGGCGAGAAGTATTTGTCTCATTGCCATCACTCAGTCCTAACTCAAGTGCTGGAACAACATCGAAATATGATGGGTTGAGCCGCCTTATCGAACAGCGGGAAACGGTTTTCCCATACGCAACCATAAAGCAAAGTTATCATGGCTCTCATCGTCATACGATAAAAGACGCAGATGGATACCAAACGCATTTCTACAGTTATGGGTATGATGGGCCTGATGGGAAGGACTACCGAGCGATTCGCTCTCCGCACGGAAAGAATACCGATATTCGTAAGAATGTCTGGGGCGAAATAACCTCTATTCGCCAATGGGGTAATCAAAATGGTTACTCAGTCAATCAAACGCGTTACTACTATTATGACGCTAAACATAGACTATGCAGGATAAGCGAACCTGACGTTGGCAATACAGTTTATCAATACAATAATTCGAATTGGTTAATTGCATATCAAAAGGGGCTGGGTAATGGTAGCGCCTGCTCAACACCAAGTGGCTCTGGAAAAGTATCTCTCGTTCGAAATACGTTAGGACAAATTACTAAACGCGATTTTGCGCATGGCGGCACTCCCGATATTTCAAAAACATATGATGCCAATGGCAACTTACTTTCAGTCAAACGAGGCGGGGTCGATTGGGTTTATAAGTACAATGATGTAAATTTATTGATAGAAGAAAATCTTGATATTGATAATCGACAGTTTCAATTGCGTTACAGTTACGATAGTTCCGCTAATTTAACAAGCAGCACCTTACCCACACAACGAAATGTACAGCATAACCCTGATGGCCTAGGTCGAGCACGACAGGCTCGATGGGGAGGAACAGCCTATGTTAACAATGCTACCTATCATCCTGAGGGTCAACTTAAACGTATGCAATATGGCAATGGGCAGATCTATTCTCAAACCTTAAATAGCCGAGGACTACCCCAGAGAATAACGTCCTCAAAAGGCGCTAATAAGCCACTAGATTTGACCTATAATTATAACAAACGAGGGTTAGTGACGAATATATCGGACGCCAGCCCAAGAAACCTTGATCTGTCGCTCGGGTATGATGGACTCGAACAGATAATTTCCGCAACCGGCACTCAATGGGGTACGGGGGAATTTAAATACGACAGCTTGGGAAATATTCGCTTTAAGCGGTTAGGAGGAAGAAGGACAACTGTCAGTTACAATTCAAAGTACCAAGTCTCAAAATCTATCGATGTTGGAAATTTAGGCGGCAATACGGGCACGCGAGGATTCAATCATGATAGTCGAGGCAATATTACCAAAGCCGGTAATCTAAGCTTTAATTACAACTATGCCGATCAACCTACAAGGGTTAGCGGAGACGCAAATGGCTCCTACACCTATGACGGCAATCTAAAGCGTGTTAAATCAGTTATAAACGGCAAAACTAGGTATAACATCTATAATTTATCAGGTCAGTTGGTACACATTTATGATCTAAGTAAGAATGAGAAAACAGACTACATAAAGCTCGGTAATATGACGATTGCAAGAGTAGTGAATAATCAGCCCACATATTTGCATTTTGATGCATTAGGTAGCCCTGTAGGAGGAACAAATAGCAGTGGAAGTGTAAGTTTTTACGAGTGGTATACACCTTTTGGGATCACGTTGAACAATCATAGCTCCAACGATAACCAAGCTGGTTTTACAGGACACCTTAAAGACAGTGACACGGGGTTAGTCTATATGCAGGCACGATACTATGATCCAGTCATAGGTCGTTTTTATTCGAATGATCCTGTTGGGTATACGGCTCAAAACCCGGTAATGTCGTTTAATCGATACATGTATGTTAATAATAATCCCTATAAGTATACTGATCCTGATGGTGAGTTTATTCAATATGTAGTGATAGCCGCCATTGGTTGTGCAAGATCTTCATCTTGTAGATCTGCTGTCAAAAAAGGAATTAATACTGCTGCAAAAGTTTTAGGAGTAGCAGTTGTTGCTAAAGAAGGTCATGATTTAATAAAGCAGACTCAAAAAGGTATTGAGGCTAGCAAAAATTATGCTGACGCTGTTGATTCATATATGAATGGTGATGGCAGCGTTGAGGATATGGGGTCTGCAAACGCCCAAAGCGAAGAAGAATTTTTCAATACTGCTGGTGAAGCTGGAGATGTTATTAATGCACTTACCCCTAAAGGGGATAGTACCGCAGCGGATATTCATACAATTTTAACCGCTCCTGATAGTCTCAAGCCAGATGAAGCCCCCAAAACCAGAACTTGTGACGGAGAAGATAAAAATGCGTGTTAGTTCAATAACTAAGAAATTACTTTCCGCTTGGGGGATAGCGTTGATTATTGCAGTCATATGGTTTTACTCTGGCGATAATCAAAAAAAAACACAACATTATATGCTTGGAGTATGGAATGGGGATAACATTACTCTTAATGGTAACAACTATAAAATCAATGGGAACGATGCCGTAATTTTAAGTGAAAGTGATGGGGTGTATCAATTGATTATTAATGGCACAGCAAGTGAAGTCGTTTTAGTAAGGTCGGTTGATTACAGTATTGATAAAATGATAGGTAAAGGTGTTATCGAGGAAATCCCTGTTTTAAGTATACAAACTTGTTCTGCTTTTTTATTCGCAGATCCAGAACGAGTTGGTTTTAAAGTCATAGTTCGATACACGAACTTTCCTATAGAGGTTGTATTAGATGAAAGCGAGAGTTTAGATACGCTTAAAAATGTATTCTGTAAATTGATTACTAAATGATTTTTTCACTTTGAATCCAAAGCCTCGCCCTCGCGGGGATTTTTGCTTTCTGACTAGAGTAAATTAGGCAGTTGGTTACTAACAAACCTATCAGAGTAGGCTAATAACAGCCTCGAACTCGCCATTATTCAAATGGCCGAGCATTCTCTGGCCATCTGGCGTGGTGCGATCAAGAAGTTCTGGATAATCAGAATTTTTCCCATAGAGCGTTTGTCCCTGAGAGAGCAATTCACGGCTTAGGTCTCCTGATTGACTATCGCTCTCAACCTCATCACTTAGTTTCAAAACATCAATTTCAGCAGTCATCATCATTTCCCCCTTCTTTCGTTAGTTATCAAGAACAACTTGTTAACCTTAACAGGATTGATTCAATCAGTACCGTGAAGAATAGCTAGCGTAAATTAAGCCTTGTCCAAATGAGTATCACAACCTGCTCCAATCAAATAACACGTTATGGTTCAAAGCTAAGTCCCACAAGGTTCAGGATGATGGGATTATTCACTCACGTTACCAAGAAAGTATTAAGCAAGGTCTACAATAATAGTCACCCATCAGCTTTAAGCGAACAAAGGGTAATGGAGTGAAGATGAAAACACTTGATATGTACGTATATCTGCGTACAATACGGTTTGTGTAATGGGATTCAAAGATGTGAAAGGTCAGGTGCTAGCTTGTTTGGCATCTGGCAACATCCAACATGAGCAACGACAGGCCATTGATGTCAAAAATCTATTGGTGACTGGGCAAATTTCCGAAGATGATGTCAGAAGTATTATTGCTAGAGCAAAAGGCAATGAATACGAGCTGAGCAAGCATAATGTTGTCTCAAAAATCGATGTACATATTTTAAAGACACGTTACCAAGGTCAAAG
>OJFV01000238.1_pt1 | contig 18771 bp, 15 predicted proteins | sample 1594391 | NCBI WGS metagenome assembly OJFV01 (sample SAMN05416856, study PRJEB24817) | seawater metagenome | isolation source: Sea water | place: Canada:Atlantic | collected 2013-11
AAAAACTATTCTGCTTAGGGGAAAATACCCGCTCAATAAGCGTCAAAGTACTTTTTGATCTGAATGATTGGGGACTTTTACTGGAAAAATGAGCGTAGAGGAAGGGAACGGCGCGTCAGGTCAGTTTTTAGGCAAACGCCTGCGCTACAAGAGATGCATTAGATGTGTTAATTGCAATGTCTTATGCGCGTTTTAACAACGCTTTGGCTTTCGTCATTCCTCGCAGCCGTTGATGATGGGTGTGGCACGTTGCATTTAGGTTAGCACATTGATTTGTAAGCAAGTCGTGTAAGATAAAAATCTCATGCATGGTGCTGCTCTTCGCAGGTAACTGCTTATTTAGTTGTTGGCACAACGCCTACTTTTTATAAAAGATGTCAAATAGCGTCATTTGTATTTATATTATTGTTTCAGCTAAACATTATGAGGGGATCCGTTCGTGCGATGCATTAGACTCATTGTTACATTGTTGGTTATAAATTGCGCTTATGCAGACGAGCTTATTTTAACCGATGCGTATAATTTTGCTGCTTTATATAAAAGTCAAACTCCTTTAACAATGCAGGCCCTTAAAACGCAGTATCTAGATAAAGGCAGCAAAGGAGTAAGTATCTTTACCCCTAGGCGAATCATTAACGCTGATAATTTACTCAATGCAATTAATAGTAATAGACCTACCTATGCCAGGGCCGTAGAGCAGTGTTTAGTCAATGTAGAGTCACTTAAGAGTGAAGCGTTAAGTACCTTACATAAAACGCAAACTATATTGTCGCAAAGCAAAGCCGCACCTGTTTACGTTGTTTTTGGTGCTAATAATTCTGGGGGAACAGCTTCTGTAGATGGGTTAGTGCTCGGGCTTGAAGTGATATGCTCCTTTGCAGAAACACAGCGTGAATTTAAAGACGTATTGATGAACTTTATAGCCCATGAAATTACACATGTTTATCAAAATAGAGCATACGCTGCGCGAGAGCAAAAGCCTCAATCAACCTTATTATTTGTAGCACTGCACGAGGGTATTGCTGATTTTGTGGCGGGCTTAGTTTTAAATACAATTTCTCAGGCTGAAATACAAAGGCATACATACGGTTTAAAACACGAAAAAGCACTTTGGCAACGTTTTAAAGCGCAAATGAACGCGACACAATTAAGTGATTGGTTTTATCAGCTAGAACCTAGCAAACAACCAAACGATATGGGGTATTGGATAGGTAAAAGAATAGCAAAGGCCTATTACGAACGCGCTAATAATAAAGAGAAAGCCCTTAACACGCTTATTAATCTACGAGATCCCAACCGTATTTACAGTGCAAGCAAATACAACCCTTAACCCCCATTGATTGGTTGCTTATGTTTTTCAACTATTTTGCAGTACTCGCCTGCGCTTTTAAGTGTTTGCGTCTACAAGTTAAAGTCATCCTGTCTTTTTTTGATTTATACAGATAGCCGTTTGGGCTCTTAGCATACAGTGCAAATCGCGCTACAGATAGCCTGGCCGCGATACCTTTGGGCATGCTTTATGTGCTTCCACAAAAGGTATTAAATCGCTGAGGGCATCATTTGACTTGGTTATCTGCGTACTTGTCAGGTTACGTTTGGGGAATTACACAAACCCGTTACCTGTTTTGATTATCGAATTTGGTGTTTAATTCCTTACACTGGTGGGACGAATTTCTCACAATAAATATTGAAAATAAAATGGCGCTTAATTATACCCTCACATATTTTTCGATAGCCGCGAGTTTAGCATTGTCAGGTTGTGGCAATAACCAAATACTTGCAACATCAAACTCTACCGAAGAAGGTACGGAACTGATGAAGCCTGCAGCGAATACTAGCACTTTGGACGCAAAAGATAGCCCAGTAGGCGAAACTGAAGGTGAATGGGTGTCGCTTTTTAACGGGAATGATCTACAAGGCTGGCAAACTTTTGTGAGTTATCAACCTAAAGACAGCAAATATCAAGACCCTGATAACCTCGCTGTACGCGGGATAAATAATGATCCCAAACACGTATTCAGCGTTCAAGATGGACTATTGCGCATATCGGGCGAAGAGTGGGGCGGTATTAGTACAATCAAGGAATACGAAAACTTTCATCTTAAATTTGATGTGAAATGGGGTGATAAGAAATGGCCGCCCAGAGAAAACCTACCTCGTGACAGCGGTGTGTTGTATTTTGCTGTTGGCGAACCTGGTGCATCTATGAATCACTGGATGCGCAGCCATGAAATGCAAATTCAAGTGGGCGATAGCGGCGATTATCACAGCCTTGATGGTGTTTTAATTGATACACATTGTGGCGATGCAATTGACGGCGACTGGCATTTTTACCGCTATGCACCTGACATGCCGCTATGTGAAGACATTGCGAACCGTGTATTAAAATTGGGCGAGTATGAGAGCCCGATTGGCCAATGGGACACCATGGAAGTGATTGCAGATGACAAGGTAGTGATCCATAAAATAAATGGCCACGAAGTATTCCGCGCTTATCATTCAAGGCAAGTTATCGATGGTAAGCAGGTCCCACTCACTAAGGGAAAAATTGAATTTCAATCTGAAGGGGCTGAAGTTTTTTATCGCAATATTCGCATAAAGCAGAACCCTTAGGTCATTGCATTAAAACAAAGTCAATTGCGGCTTGAATCGAAAATTTAGCATACTGATAACCACAGCGAGGATGATAGCTCAGCAGCGTTATTTATCGTCGCTTAGCTGGCTTGTAGCAAACTAAACGTCAGTAAATTTGGCGTTTAAAGCGTTCTGCTTTTTCGCTTTATGCCCTAGGCTTCGGTTATACCGTGTCAGGGTTTAGCTCAAAAGCACGTACCGAGCCATCGGTCTTTAGCTCATAGTCATCAACCTGAAACGCTGCGCTCATGCCTTAATCACAATCCGAACGCTAAGTTTTAACTCTCAACTTTAAACACTAACTACTTAGCAAAGTGCTGCGCTACTTTGCGTTGACTTCTTCTATTGACCAATCATCTGTTCGAAAGGGCACTGCAGGTAAGTTTTCATTGTTGGTAAGGTTGGCAACTGGGTTATCGGCCCAGGCGTACCGCACCGCCACGGGTTTGTTAATCTCTGGGTGAGAAACGATTACTTTTGAGCCTTCAATATGCGCAATTGCCTTACGAAAGACCTTATCTGCGCCAGCAATAGTAAAGCCTTTTAATGGGGTGTTGTCAGCCGTGCTCAGTCCTTCGGCATTGTTAAATTCAAGCTCAATTTTGCCTTGATTGGCACTCAGCCCGACAAAGTCTGGGCCGCTTGCCACTAAGCTAAGCCCATAAACCTTAGAGGCAGCTTGGCGCCATAAACGCTCTCCTACTTGGCGTTTTTGTTTGGGGTGTAAATCATCCGCACTGCCGACGTCTATCGACACTGCCATCCCAGTATTGGGTACAAATAGTGTTTGTCGCTGGGCATCTCGCAGGTAAGCCCATTTGCTGTTAGGTTGCAATTCACTTGGTGGAAGATAAGCGGATATTTGTACGAATAGAAATGGCAGTTCAGGTGCTTGAGCTCGCTCGCGCCAGTTGGTGATTAAGTTGCTAAAAAGGGTATGGTAATACTCATGCTTGTTTATGTTGCTTTCACCTTGATACCAAATCACGCCTTTGGCGGTATAAGGCAGTAATGGGTAGATCATAGCATTGTATAAAAAGCTCGGAGTAAAGCTGTAATTGATCACTTTAGGCATAGGGGCTTCGATGTTGTTATTGAGCCGCCAATGTGACGAAATGTCCGATTTGACGCCGTCTATGTCTAAATATATTTGTCCTTTTTTACCGATAGTCACTTGGTTATTCCAATCACTATTGACGCGCAGGGTGATAATATTTCTGCCTTGTCGCAATAATGCTGCGGGTATCGCGTGAACTGACTCATTGGTTTTCCAGTCTTCGCTCGCTAAGTGTTGCCCATTTATAAAGATAAAGGCATTTTGCACGATATCGCCGAAACTTAACGTGATAGGGGAGTCGGGCAAATTTTTCAACGTGAACTCGCGGCGTAGCCAAACGAAATCATATAATGGGGTTTTGTTGGGTAATTCTATGTGTTGCCAATGGCCATCGTCATAGTCCAAACCAATGGCATCTTGCTCTGAGGCGCTCTTAAGATCGTTTATTCGTTGCCATTTTTTTATGCTCTTGGCTTCGTTATCAGCAAGAATTTCGGGCCAGTTTTGCCGTGTTTTAACCTTTGCACTTTTTTGTGCATAGCCTGGCGTGGCGGCGACAACGTCTAAATCAATCCAGGATTCAGCTGGTGTGCCGCCCCAATTACTCTCGATAATGCCAACTGCGACGTCTTCTTGCTCTTGCAATTTTCTCGCAAAAAACCAGGCAACCGCGGAAAAATAACCCACAGTTTCGGGCGAAGCAACCTGCCAATGGCTAACAGGCAAGCGACGCTGCTTAGTGGAGGCAACGGTGTCAGGTATGTCAAAAAAGCGAATTAGCGGGAGGTTGGCTGTCGAGATTTCTTGTTCATTGCCCACCACATCGCCTTTTAATTTCCACTCCATGTTGGATTGTCCGCTGGCTATCCACACCTCACCGAAATACACATCGTGAATGGTTTTTGAGTCATCAGCGTCAATAGTTAACGTAAAAGGCCCAGCTTTATCGTGCGCAGGCAACACGGTTTCCCAATTACCATTGTGATCAGATTGAGTAAGGTAACGTTGCCCCAATAAACTTACTGTGATTTTTTGGCCTGGGGGTGCTTGGCCCCAAATTCGTACCGGTTTTTCTCGCTGCAGTACCATATAGTCGGAAAATAAAGGTGATAAGGTTAGTGCCTGTACTTTGTTCATACCGCCAATAAAAAAAAGTATTCCTATTAGAATAACGTTTGTCATTGCCACTCCGTTTTCGCCTAAACAAATTTACTGTATGAGTTCTGATACTGACACAATTAGCTTGAGGGTAAAAAATACTTTAACGGGATATTTAGTTTGGTTTTTCCATGTGCCTTTTTTGTCATCTGCCAAGGCGGGAATTTTAAGACAGGGTTAAGCATTCGCTTTGATTAAAGGGACGTTTAAACGTAAATGCATTTGGCGATTCACCATTATCGCGCAAAAAAGTAAGCTTGCTGATAGCTTCGTCAATGCTGGGCGTATGACCTTCTGGGATCCACCACAACACATAGGTGTCTGTATCACTGTGGTGAAACCACTCTTTTTTGCGGCGTATAAAATCTCGGTGATGGGTCTTGAACATAAATGCTTTTAGGGCATCAATTGACTCCCACACCGACATATTCACAATCATATTTGGATCATCAAAAGCCTGGATGTGCGTGGCATCACCGCTGTCATCTTGTAAGCGCCAAATAAAACCTGGGCTATGGCATTAATAGACGCTAAATTATTCACAAAATCCACCATTTCAGGTGCGTCTATGGGGTATAAAGTGGTGGCAATATTCAATTGGGCTAATGGCATATGGGCTCCTAATGTTGTAATCAACGTTTAGTGTGTGCGCAAAACCAAGTGTTTGCTTTAAATTCTCGTGTTAAATAGGCTCAATGCCCGCACCTATGACAATGGCCCATTGATTCACATGCCAGTTTTTGACCAGCCCATGGCGCACGTAGGGATCATTTTTGGCAAACTCTTTGGCGACGTTTGGCGAGGCTCCTTCGAATAACAACGCCGCGCCCAAGGTGGGTTCGGTTAATGCGCCACCTAAGCGCAACTCGCCACGAGCGCATGCAGCTTGCGCTAACTTCAAATGTTCCTCTCTATAGGCCTCACGCTTTTGTAAATAGTCAGGCTCGACATTGTATGTCAGTAGATAATACATCTTGTTCTCTATTCCTTATCTTATTCCACAGTGTGCACTTCAAAGTAGGTTTTGAATTACAAGCATCGACAGGAGCGATAGTAGCAAGGAAATAAAGCGGAGTCCGAAGGTAAATGTGCAGAACAAAGTGGGTTGCTGTTTGTTGAAAATAGAGCTAATCGAGCCCCAAAAAAAAGACCAGCTATGCTGGTCTCAATTGTTTTTTAAACATCGGATTAGCTCGCGGATAGAGCGCAGACTATTTAGGAAGTTTAAAGGTCCAAACGCTGCCACCTTGGTTAAAGTGTTTAACGCGCTGTGCCACGTCACCACCCCAAAGCGGAACGGCGCCGCCCCAGCCGGATAAAACTGATATGTACTGCTCACCGTCCATTTCCCAAGTAACGGGTGAGCCAACTATGCCTGAGCCGGTATTGAACTTATATTTTATTGCGCCCGTTTTAGCATCAAATGCAAGCAAATAACCTTCAGGGTTGCCCATAAACACCAAGTTACCTGCTGTGGCCAAAACGCCTCCCCATAATGGCGCGTAGTTTTGGTAGCGCCACACTTCTTTGCCTGTTTTCGGGTCGATTGCTTTCAATACGCCTATATACTCTTCGTTGATGGGTTTAATGGTAAAACCCGCACCGAGGTAAGCAGCGCCTTTTTTATAGGCAGTAGGTTCGTTCCAAATGTCCATTTCCCATTCGTTCGACGGCACATAAAACAGCTCAGTGTCTTTGCTGTAGGCCATAGGCATCCAGTTTTTGGCGCCTAAGAAGGCAGGTGCAGAAACAACGGATGTGCCTTGCGTGCCCTCTTTTGATTCCGACGGATCGCCAGGGCGGTTGCTATCCACAAAAATGGGGCGCCCATTCTTATCTAACCCTGACGCCCATGTAATTTTATCGGCAAACGGGAAGCCTCGAATGTAATCACCGTTTTCGCGATTCAATACATAGAAGAAGCCGTTTCTATCCGCAGAGCCTGCCGCTTTTATGGTTTTCCCGTTTTCTTTGTAATCAAAAGAAATCAGTTCATTTACGCCATCAAAATCCCAACCATCGTGAGGAGTTGATTGAAAGTGCCACACTATTTTACCTGTATCGGGGTCAATGGCTAAACGGGACGAAGAAAATAAATTGTCGCCGGGGCGAAGGTGAGAGTTCCACGGTGCAGGGTTACCTGTGCCGAAGAAGAGTAAATCTACATCAGGATCGTATGTACCGCCTAACCAAGGCGCAGCGCCACCTGATTTCCATAGATCACCAGGCCACGTTTGCCCCGGCTTTCCGCCCGATATGCCGTTCTCGGTTTTTTTTCCGTCTTTCCATATGTAACCCATGTGGCCTTCAACAGTAGGGCGTTCCCAAACGAGTTGACCATTAATTGCATCGTAAGCACGCACTTTACCGACTACACCAAATTCACCACCGGCTACACCCGTTATTATCTTCCCTTTAACGATTATCGGGGCAGCGGTGATAGAATATCCAGCTTTATAATCTTCGACCTTTTTCTTCCAAACAACTTTGCCTGTGTCTTTATTCAAGGCGACTAATTTGGCGTCTAACGTACCGAAAATAACGAGTTCACCATACAGGGCTACACCGCGATTGATCACATCGCAACAAGGCATAATACCGTCAGGTAGGCGTGCATCATATTGCCAAAGTTCGTCACCCGTGTTGGCGTCAATCGCATAAACCCGAGAATACGAACCAGTGACATACATGACGCCATCTTTAATCAAGGGTTGTGACTCTTGGCCTCGCTGTTTTTCGCCGCCCAATGAAAATGCCCAAACGGGGCGTATTTCTTTAACGGTGTCGCCGTTAATTTTTGATAGGGGACTGTAGCGTTGACCTTTGAGGCCCATGCCATACGACACCACATCCCCTGTTGTCGCTTGGTCATTTAAAATGTCTTTGTCTGTAACATTAGCGGATACCGCAGGGGACAGTGCAATGGATATGAGCACTGATAATGACAATACTGTTTTCATACCTTTATTGTTCATCGTTATTTCCTCATGAAATTTTAGTTTTTTGCGTGTTTATATTCAGGGTCTAATCAAGGTTATTGCTGTATATTTCATATCGTTAAAACGGAACCTTCATTAGGGTATATGCATAGTATTCTGTGTATTTATTTGGCTCTATGACTCAGGCGTAGGATATTTATTCATCACTTAGTAGGAGAGCTTAAGGCGTACGTTCAAGGAGAGTAATACTCAGGGGCTTCATATATTGTCTGGTAGCCATCGAAAATCTTTTTCATGGTCCCATTCTTCGTCATTTCCTCAACGATATCGCCTATGGCATAACCCAACTGACGATGATCTGTTTTAACGGCCATGCCGATGTCCCACTTTTGTTTGCCAATATTAGGGAAACCGTTTTGCGCCAAGGGATAATGCTGGTTGCTTAAGCGGCTTTGGTAGTAACTGATTTGACTGCGCATGCCCATCACGGCGTCTATCTCTTTTGCTTGCATTGCTTGTATCGCCAGAGGGATGGTGACAAATTGTTTGCTTCTGTCGCGCATACGCCCAGCAAAGGCTGACATCAAATAGAACTGAGGAATAGAATCGTTTTCAACGCCTATGTCATGGTATTGAAAAACAGCAATTGTCGGCACCGATTCAATCGCTGATTGGTCATATACTATCTGCCATGATTCCACATGATAAGGGGCAAACATATGCACTTGCCCATTCACCAATTCACCTATGTCATCGCGTTTTAAGCTGTATTTTTTATCATAAGGGACCCGCAGCATTAGGTCAGCAACGGTGCGATCGAGGAAATGTCCCTTCCAGATATTATTACGCAGGTCATCTTCTACGGACTCATCCGCAGTGGCCCATTTTAACTTGAGCTCTACGCCTAATTGCTGAGCAATATGTTTGGCTATTTCCACGTCAATGCCCAAATCTTTGCCGTCTTTTTGATATGAGAAAGGCACAAAATCGCGATATACGGCAACCGTAATAAAATGGGTTTGTATGATGTCATCGTAAGGGCGGGCTAGACTCATTTCACTGGAAAACAGTGCGAAAGCCGCCCACAAAATCCGAAGCAAGGTTTTACTGGGTGTCACTGACAGACTCTAACCAGCTACGAATGGCCCACAATGCTTCCTGATTGAGGTGTTCGGTCATTTTAGGCATATAAACAGCACCGTTTCGTACGGCCCCATTTTGCACGCGATATACGTACCATTCGTCTCCATCATAGTCTGGAGCTAACATACGTAAATCAGGTGCTATACCGCCAGAGACGCCACCTAAGCCATGACATCGCGCACAGTTCTGATTGTAAGCTGATGAGCCAACTCGCAAAATTTCGTCACGATCATGACCTTCTGCATCACGGTAAGGGTTGGTGTCAGACCATTCTTCGCCTAACTCTGGTATGGTTGATGTATCAACACTCTGCGGGGTCACAGAGCCATGTGCAGCCAAACCAAAAGAACAAGTAGTTATGGCTGCTATAAAAATACTGCGGCTTAATGTATGTCTAATCATCACCGTTTATCCTCTTTGTATGTAACTGGTTAGTCATTTAATCAACGAGGTTCAGCTTACCCATCTGCGGGGCATCCACACATTGCACTTTAGCTAGATTAAATCTCATCCTTTAGGATGATTTTTAACAAAATTTCTACGTGAAATTACACTTAACTCTTTAAATTCAGTTGGTTAGCTGTTGTAGGGTAGAATTTCCAACACACGTGTTCTTCTATATGCTGATGTCACAAGTCGTTTTAGCGTGAATAGAGGAACGGACTATGAACAAGGGAATAAGCCGATTAATAAGGTGCAAAATAAGCGCTATTAAACGTCTGACTTGGGTTTTGTCTACAGTTTGTATTTTGCTATTTAACGGCCAATCGGTCGCTGAAAATGCTCCCCTTAGTTTTGAGGTGAGTTATTTGAAGCTATTAAAAGACCACGTCGCAACGTTCAGTAATATTAATGCGTTACCTGAAGACAGTGGCTTGCTTGGTGCGCAGTTGGCAGTGAATGATGCTAACTCAACGGGTAAGTTTATCGGTCAGACGTTTACATTATCTCAGTTTGAGTTAAACGCTTCTCAGGACTTGCTCAAACGAATTGAGCAGCAGTTTAAAAGTGGTGTATTCGTATTTCTTGTCAGTGGCGACAGTGGTGTGTTTGAAGCCATAGATCGATGGGCGAAAAACAAACCGGTGCTGGTATTTAATGTCAGCGAGCCTGCGGATGATATGCGCCAAACCTTGTGTTTGTCATCTGTGTTGCACACGGTCCCGAGTTACCGAATGAAGTCAGACGCATTGGCTCAATGGCTTGTGGTAAAGCGGTTATCGAAAATACTGCTGATCAAAGGTGAGGGGTCGACCGATGAGCATATAGCACATGCGTTTTCTCTTGCAGCAAAACGTTTTGGGTTAAACATTATTGAGCAAAAAGTGTGGAATTTTAACACTGACTTGCGGCGCAGTACCCAGCAAGAAATTCCGATATTTACCCAAACCTCTCGACCTTATGATGTGGTTTTTGTCGCTGATGCTCACAAGGACTTCGCCGAATTCATACCTTACAACACATACTTGCCAAGGCCGGTTATCGGTTCAGCTGGCTTAGAAGCGCTGGCATGGCATCGAGTTATAGAGCAATGGGGCGCGGCGCAACTGCAAAGTCGTTTTCGCAAAATGACGGCAAGAGACATGAATGAATTGGATTTCAGTGCTTATTTAGCGGTACGAAGTATTGCCCAGGCGGCTCAGCAAACAGATTCAGGCAAACCTGCTGAATTGATTAAGTATATTCATTCTGATGCCTTTGAATTGGCCGCATATAAAGGGCGTAAGCTCAGTTTTCGCTCATGGAATGGTCAGTTAAGAATGCCTTTGGCATTGGTGCAGCCAAACGCTTTTGTGTCTGAATCGCCCCAAGTTGGAATGCTACATCCGACAAACGAACTTGATACCTTGGGTTTTGATGCACGTGAAATGCGATGCAAATGAGCCACCAATATCAATAGAGGTCACTTATGAAAAAAAACACTTTTAATATGTCGCTGTTATTAGGGATGTTGCTTGGCTGTAACGCAATCACTCAGGCACAAGCAGAAGAACTTGCTTACGTATCAAATGAAAAAGACAACACCATTTCAGTTATCAATCTTGCCCAGCACAAAGTACTGCGCGAGTTTGACGTTGGTCAGCGACCCCGAGGGTTGGTACTGAGCCATGATGGCTCTACTGCTTATCTGTGCGCCAGTGACTCTGACAGCATTCAGATCATTGATTTAGTCAATGAAACCGTTATAGGTGACTTACCTTCTGGGGAAGACCCGGAAACCATTGCTCTGCACCCCAATGGCAAAATCATTTATACCTCAAACGAAGATGATGCCCTGCTAACGGTTATTGATATTGGGTCGAGACAAGTGATAACGCAAATCGATGTGGGTGTAGAGCCCGAGGGACTTGCTGTAAGCCCTGACGGAAAACTTGTTGTGGTTACCTCAGAAACAACCAATATGGTGCACTGGATAGACACAGAAACTTATGAAAACATTGATAACTCACTGGTCGGCGCACGCCCGAGATCGGCCAAGTTCTCCCAAGATGGCAAGCAACTCTGGGTTAGCTCTGAAATTGGTGGCACTTTAAGCGTGTTTGACGTCAATACCCGTCAGGTTATACATGAATTTACCTTCGCTATTTCAGGGGTACATAGGGACAAAGTTCAACCCGTCGGGGTGGAATTGAGCAGAGACGGCACAACTGCCTTCGTTGCACTGGGGCCAGCAAATCATGTTGCGATCATTGATGTTGCTAGTATGGATATTGAAGAATACTTATTGGTGGGCAGACGAGTTTGGCAATTAGCCTTTAATCAAGACCAAAGCAAGCTGTTAACCACCAATGGTGTTAGCGGCGATGTGTCGGTGATTGATATTGCAAAGCGTAAGGTCACGCATTCTATCAAGGTAGGGCGCTATCCTTGGGGCGTAGTAGTGCGTGGCGCAAAATGATCAAGCCAATTGATACCAAGCTGAACGCTGCCGCGCAAAATAACTTTAGCTTAACAGAGCCCGATCGGATGAGAAGTAGCGCCAGTATCGAGGTACGAAATTTGTCATATTATTATGGCAAAAAGCGCGTACTTGATTGCGTGAATTTGACCCTGCCAAGGGGTATCAATATTTTACTTGGACCAAATGGTGCAGGCAAAAGCACCTTATTTTCTTTGCTCACGGGCTTAAAATCTGCCTCGCTAGCTAAAACAGGTGCGGGCAAAGATCTCGCAGTCGATACAGCTAATAATGAAATCAAGGTATGCGGTTTGAGCCTTCAAAGCGCCCGTAGGAATATTATGCGCTCTATGGGGGTAGTGTTTCAGCAAAGCACCTTGGACTTAGATTTAACCGTCAAACAAAACTTGTTGTACCACGCATCGCTGCAAGGGATTTCTTCGGCGAATGCTCTGAGTAATATTAGCGATATTTTGTCGGTATTGGCACTCAAGGACAAGCTTGATGTGAAAGTTAGAGCGTTGAATGGGGGGCATCGCCGGCGGGTAGAAATCGCCCGAGCATTGTTACATCTGCCCAGCGTACTATTACTTGATGAACCTACTGTAGGACTGGATATAGAGAGTCGCGCACTGATCATCAAATATGTGCGCGCGTTAACCCAGCGAGAAGGCTTATGCGTGTTGTGGGCAACGCATTTAATGGATGAAGTCACTCTAGAAGACCGTTTGATTGTGCTTAGCGGTGGGGACGTCAAAGCGCATGGGATCACCCAAGATTTATGTTCTCAATATCAAGTTGATGATGTGCCACAGCTATACCGTAAGTTAACCGCTAGCATGGAGGTGATATGAGCCCAGCGACATATTTATGCTGCATGAATGGCATCATTAAACGAGAAATATTGCGCTTCTTACAACAAAGAACCCGCTTGCTGAGTGTATTGGTGCGTCCGTTACTGTGGTTGGTCGTATTTGCGGCAGGGTTTCGTTCGGCACTGGGGATCTCGATAATGGAACCCTACAGCACATACATCACGTATCAGCAGTATATAACGCCTGGACTTGGCGGCATGATCATCTTATTTCATTGTATGCAAAGCTCGTTGTCTATGGTGTACGACCGAGAGATGGGCAGTATGAAAGTCTTGCTTATGAGCCCAGTGCCCAGGTCCTTTTTACTGTTCAGTAAACTCGTAGCTGGGGCTATTTTGTCGACGGTTCAAGTGATTATATTTTTATTCATCACCAGATTGGTGGGAGTCGATATTGAATTTATGGGATACCTATACGCTGTACCTGCTATTTTCTTAACCGCGTTTTTCCTCAGCGCGCTGGGATTAATGCTCGCCAATCTTATTACTCAGCTAGAGAACTTCGCAGGTGTGATGAACTTTGTTATTTTCCCTATGTTTTTCTTGTCCAGCGCACTGTATCCCTTATGGAAGATGCAAGAAGCAAACGTCCTATTGTTTTGGATTTGTCAGTATAACCCTTTTACGCACTGCGTTGAGTTGTTGCGATTTGCTTTGTACGGGCAAATGAATGAACTTGCTTTTGCCGTGGTGTTCAGCAGCGCAGTAGTAACCTGCGTTATAGCGCTAGTGACGTTTCGGGGTCGTGGATAATGCTTCCTTTTTCAAAAGCAGTAGGTTGAGCTGACTTTGGCAGGAATGGTCTCCTACTTTAGAAGGAGTCTTAAGAATGAGTCTGTAGTAAGGTTATGATTTTTATAGTTTATTTTAAAATTATTGGCTCTTGAGATAAGTTGTAGCCAAAGCAACTATCCGTTAATTTCCTTGCTGAAGTGATAACTAACGCAACGGAATTGATGATGAAATATGCAATCGCAGTCGGTGTAATATTAAGTTTTGAGGGTATGGCAAATGAAATCGCTAGCCTTGAAACGATCAGTGTGTTTGGGCAAAACCCTCTTTTTAGTGAACACAACACCACCAGTATCATTGGCAGTATTCAAACCATCAGCGGTGAGGAGTTAGCACAAAGCAATGCGCTCTCGCTGTCGCAACACATGAAAAATCGCTTAACCAGCGTGCATATCAATGATGTACAGAACAATCCTTTTCAACCTGATGTGCAATACCGTGGATTTACAGCGTCGCCGCTGCTGGGGTTGCCCCAAGGTATTTCTTTATACCTAAACGGTATTCGATTTAACGAGCCATTTGGCGATACAGTCAACTGGGATCTTATTCCCTTTGCTGCACTTGATAGCGTCGCGCTGTATTCGGGTTCAAACCCTAGTTTTGGGCAGAATACCCTAGGCGGTGCATTAGATATGCGGGTTAAGAACGGTTTCACCTTCGCGCGCAACGAGCTAGACCTTCAAATAGCCAGTTTCGGGCAACGCCAAGCGACGGTGCAAAGCGGCGGAAACAATGGCCGTTGGGGCTATTATGTGGCTATTAATCGTTTAAGCGAAGATGGCTGGCGGGATTTTTCCAGCAGTGATTTAAAGCAGGTATTGACCACACTGACTTACAAAGGGGATACCCATCATCTTGAGCTATTCGCCGCAGCTAATGACAACGCCTTAACAGGTAACGGTGCTGTTCCCGAGGGTTTGCAAGCCGCCGAGGGATACGACGCTATTTACACTTATCCCGATAGAACTGAAAACGATCATCGTATGTTCGCGCTTAGCAGCGAGTCAGCCTTAGGCAACGGCTTTACACTGCAAGCAAACAGCTATTTCAGGCGTAACAATATCGACACCACTAACGGTGATGACAGCGACTACGAAGAATGTGAGTTTAATAATGTTGTTACCTTGTGTGAGGAAGAGGATGACGAGGTGGAGCGTGTTGAGTTTGTGGGTTATGCCCCAGAGGTAACTTTCAGTGACATATCTGATTTGGACGCAGACGACATAGATGGCACCTTGAATCAAAGTGCCACCGAAAACAAGAGTTATGGCTTAGCTGTTCAGCTTATGCACAGCAAAAAAACTCAGCGTGGGGAGCATGAGTGGGTGATTGGTGGCGGGATAGACCAAGCTGATATCGATTTTGTTAGTGATACCGAGTTTGGCATTTTGCACAACAGTACAGCTGAGGATGATCGCTCTGTCTCACCCACAGGATTTTTTGACAGTGAGTCTCAAGTGAGACTAGGGGTAAAAACCTATGAGCACTACCTCTACTCTGGTTACTCAATGCGCTTTGATGAACACTGGTTATTCAGTGTCTCTGGGCGCTATAACGACAGTAAAATATCGATGCACGACAGGATAGATGTAGGTGAGGGCTCGTTAAACGGCGAGCACCATTTCAACCGATTCAACCCTGCTTTAGGGGTGCAGTATTCTCTTTCCCCAAAATGGGATATTTCACTCAGTTATAGCGAGTCGTCACGTATGCCAAGCCCAGCAGAGCTAAGCTGTGCCGATGAAGACGACCCATGTAAACTACCCAATGGTTTTGTGGCCGATCCACCACTGAACAAGGTCGTAGCAAAAACCATTGAGGCGTCGGTTGATTATCACTCTGACGGAAATACGCTAACGGCCACCTTATATCGCACCAAAAGCGTTGATGACATTATCTTTCAACAAGCGGGCGTGACGCAGTCAGAGGGCTACTTTATCAATGTTGATAAAACCAATCGCCAAGGGGCAGAGCTATCGTTCTTGCATCAAAAAGATAACCTTAGTTTTGGTGCCAATTACAGTTACCTAGATGCTACTTTTGAGTCAGAATTTATCACATTTAGTCCAAATAATCCCCTAGGAGGGGGTCGTCAAGTGGAAGCCGGTGACACAATCCCTGGTCAGCCCCAGCATCAAGTGAAAATGCATAGCAGCTGGGCACTGAACGAAGCACTTACTTTAGGGGCTGAATGGTTGTTTTCATCCTCATCGTATTACCGAGGAGATGAAGCAAATGAGAATAAAAAGATATCGTCTTACGCTATTGCCAATGTGTATGCAAACTACCAAGTGAGTGATTCTGTGCTGCTTTCAGTTCGCATCGATAACGCCCTTGACCGGCAATACCATACCTTTGGCACCTATGGTGAGCCAGATGAGGTGTTAGAGGATGTACACCCAGACATTGATGAGGCTTTTTTTGTTGGCCCAGGTAGTCCGCGACGTGTAACGGCTAATGTACAGGTACAGTTTTAATGGCTAAGCATGCTGACATTCAACGAAAATGCCGCATTTCTGCCTTAATTGACGAGAGTAGTCATACTAAAGGAGGAAAGAATAAAAACAGGGCTGGCAATAGCATAAAACATACATTAACGAATACTTTGAGAATTGTGATGTTTCGAAAGTCAGTTAACAAAATAATCCCTGTTTTTCCACTTTCTATGTTGGCTGCTACAAGCTTAGCTGCTGCAACTATCGCTGAAGCCAAAGCTGTCGAGAGAGATGCTGCTGAAACAAAGATAATCAAAGAAGACCGAGCTGAGTTAACAGCTACAAAGACTGGTATATCTGATGTCATCGTTGTTACAGGCACGCGTCAAGCGGAAAATCTATTAACACTGACTGGTAATTTGGCGCGCATCAATCGGCAAGACATTCAAACAGTGCATTCAATTTACCCGAGCGACTTGCTTAATCGCGCCACAGGTGTGTACGTACAAGCCAATAACGGGATGGAGTCTTTGCCTTCCTTGCGGTCTCCCGTGGTGACAGGGCCTGGCGCAGGGGGGGCTTTTTTGTTTTTAGAGGATGGTATCGCAACACGTGCTGCAGGCTTTGCGAATAACAACGGCTTATCAGAGCTAAATCTAGCGCAAGCGCAAGAAGTCGATATTGTGCGTGGCCCAGCAAGTGCGATTTATGGGTCAAATGCGGTTCACGGTGTGGTGAATGTCATTAGTCAACCGGTTCGTGACGGCGGTGATGTGACTTTGTTACTTGGGCCAAACGAGCACTATCAAGTGCAAGGTTCCCTGGGCAACGATTTTGGTGCACACGGTTTAAGCATTAATACGCAATTGATAGACGATGGTGGATATCGCGATAACAGTGACTTTACATCTGCCAAAGTTGGGCTGCGACATGAATACAGTGATGAGCAAGACTCGATAACGACGAGTGTTTCCGGCTTCGTACTTGATCAAAACACCGCGGGTTTTATTGCCTCTGGCGACAATGGCGAAGGTTGCTTTGAATCGACTTACGCAGATGATCGTTTGTTTAAAGACACTCAAGCTATGGAAAAAAACTGCGAAGACGACGCTTATCGAAAGTGGTCATCAATACGTGTCGCGAGCAAATGGCAACGTACTTTATCTGATGACAGATATTTTGTGCTCACGCCCTACGTCAGAACAAACGATATGGAGTTTCGCCAACACTATTTACCCTCTGAAGCGATAGAAGAAAATAGCCACTCCAGCATTGGCGTGACCAGTAGTTATCACTGGCAATTCGATCCGAGCTTGGCGCTCGTTATTGGCGCAGATGCAGAGTGGACCTCAGGCGAGCTGACTGAAACACAACAAAAGGCCAGTACCTTTAGCTTTGGTAAAGCGCGCCAGCAAGGTGTGCATTACGACTACGAGGTTAATGCGTTGACTTTGGCCCCTTATGTTCAAGCTGACTGGCAATACAGTCACGCGTTGAGAATGTCAGCTAGTGTACGTTTTGATAGTACCCATTACGATTATGAAAATCGACTTGCTGATGGAACCACACAGGCTGACGGCAGCCCATGTTTCAATGGTAATAATGAGCCTGTCGCATGTTTGTATCAACGCCCAGCTGATAGCAAAGACGATTTTGACAACGTCAGCGGAAAGATTGGGTTTAATTATTTGATGAATGAGAGCGTAGCACTTTTTGCTGATTGGTCTCAGGGATTTCGAGCCCCGCAGACCACTGACTTGTACCGCATTCAAAATCAGCAAGTGGTAGGGCAAATTGAATCAGAAAAAATGACTAGCCAAGAAGTTGGGGTAAGAGGTTTAGCCCATGATATGAAGTTTGAACTGGTGGCATTTTACATGACCAAAGATCACTTCTTCTTTAGAGACGACGATGGCCTGAATGTGACTGATGCTGAAACATCTCACAAAGGGGTAGAAGTGGGTATGGATTATCCCTTACTTAGCAACGTGTCTATTGCGGTTAATTACACTTACGCGATACATCAATACGAATCAGAACACGCCAATAGCGGTGTGCTAAAAGGGAATGACGTGGATACGGCTCCACGTCAGCTGGGCAATATTCGCCTCGCTTGGGAGCCCACTAAAGACTCATCATTGGAGCTCGAATGGGCGCATGTGGGTAGCTATTACCTAGACCCATCGAATGAGCATGAATACCAAGGGCATAATTTGTTGCAGCTACGTGGACAATTTTCTCTGTCTGATAAGGTGCGTCTATTAGCTAGGCTAGAGAATGTACTAGACGAGCGATATGCCAGTCGCGCGGATTATGCGTTTGGCTCTTACCGCTACTTTGGAGGCCAACCTAGAGCTATTCATTTGGGGATTGAAGCGATATTTTAATAATTGGGATATGTGTCATCTATTAAAAAGCGCGTGCAGGTTCACTCGAGTCTAGTACGCAATTTGCTCGATTAAGCGTAAAAGGAGTAGTCCATGTTCAAGGGCGCAGAAATAAGACGTTTGCTGATATTTAGCTTGGTCGTAATAGTGATGGCTATCAGTATGAAAGCCTTTGCGCAAAAGTCGCCAAACGTGCGCTTGGGCGTGTTGAAATACGGCACTGTCAATTGGGAAGTGGATGTGATTAAACACCACAAGCTGGATAAAAAATACGGATTCACGTTAGACGTATTATCTTTGGGCAGTAAAAATGCTTCAGCAGTGGCTTTGCAAAGCGATGCGGTGGACATCATTTTAACAGATTGGCTATGGGTAAATCGCCAGCGCGCTAACGATAAAGATATCCTGTCTCTTATACACATCTCCGAGCCCACGAGACAAGAGGCAATCTCG
>OJFV01000239.1_pt1 | contig 18724 bp, 19 predicted proteins | sample 1594391 | NCBI WGS metagenome assembly OJFV01 (sample SAMN05416856, study PRJEB24817) | seawater metagenome | isolation source: Sea water | place: Canada:Atlantic | collected 2013-11
TATAAGAGACAGCATTTTTTACCGTGCAAAAGAATCTGTAACAATTGTCACAACCCCTGTTATTGATTTGCCGTAACCAATGAGTAAGCTGGCCACTATTATTTTAAGAGGCTAGCTTATGTTTACCCATTTCGACCCATCCCTATTTACTTTTTTACAGCAACTAGAAAAGAACAACGACAGGGAGTGGTTCAATGCGAATAAACAGCGTTACGAAGATTTAGTGCGCGGCCCTGCTCTTGATTTTATCAGTGAAATGCAAAAGTGGATCCCGATGATTTCGCCGCATTATGAAGCCACACCCAAAAAAATGGGTGGCTCGTTGATGCGGGTGTATCGAGATGTGCGCTTCTCGAAAGACAAATCTCCATATAAAACCAATGTAGGTATTCAATTTCGCCACGAAATAGGCAAAGACGTGCACTCACCAGGGTTTTATATGCATATAGCCAGTGAAGAGTGTTTCCTTGCTGTGGGCACATGGCACCCGCAACCTGATGCATTGCGCGCTATACGAGAGCATATTCAGCGTAAACCTTCGGTCTATCAAGATGCTATCGAGCACTCCCCCTTTACTGAGTACTACCATATGGCAGGCGATTCACTTGTTCGCCCCCCAAAAGGCTACGACTCCGAATCCCCAATGATTGAAGAAATTAAGCGCAAAGATTTTATTGCTATTTGCCCGCTGGATAAAAAGCAGTTATTGGAAGGTAACGTGTGTGAGTTGGCCGCTACACGTTATGGCCGAGCGCAGCCTTTACAGAAATTCTTGTGTGATGCACTAGGGTTGAGGTTTTAGGGCTGCATTTTTACGCTAAGATCCGGCCTTTGAAGCCGTAGCGCTTAACCTTTGAGGCCTAAGTTTGGCCTTTGAATAACCTTACGCACGCCCACCAGTGACTTTATTGGCACGCCCTTCCTCTTTGGCTTTTTCTGCTCGGCGACGCCGTGCTTCTTTAGGATCGGCAATTAACGGACGATAAATCTCAATACGATCGCCATCTTGGGGAACATCAGTTAATTTGCAGGTACGATTCCAAATACCTACTTTACTTTTGGTTAAATCGATATCATCAAAGCGCTGCAAAATACCAGATGCTTGAATTGCTTCCCCAACGGTATGGCCCGTTTCAACCACCACTTCTAACAAGGCTTGGCGTTCAGGCAGTGCATAGGCTACTTCTAAGTTGATTTGTTTGTCAGTCATGCATATACCTCTTTAGCTCGCTCTGTAAAAGCCACCACCATATTAGCCGCAATCGCATTAAAAACCCGACCAAAGGCCATTTCCACTAGGCGACTCGAAAAGGCAAAATCTAAATTTAATTCAATTTTACAGGCGCTGTCAGAAAGCGCCTTAAAAGTCCATCCTCCGCGCAGTTCAGAGAACGGCCCGTCAACCAAATTCATCCTAATGTACTCACCGCGAGATAACTCATTACGTGTACTAAACCATTGTTTGATCCCAGCTTTTGAAATCAGCAAAGACGCTTCCATGCTGTGTTCATCTGCATGGGTTACTTTTGTCTGAGCACAACCAGGTAAAAATTCAGGATAGCGTTGCACGTCATTTATCAAATCAAACATTGATTCAGCACTAAACGCTACCAGAGCGCTGCGGGTCACATTAGGCATCAATTCCCCTTGAAATGGGTCAGTCGGTTTTTATAGGCGCAAAATACTAGCATAAAATCAGATATCTATTTCAATATCAGTGATTTTTGTTGTACCCCGTTAGACAACCATTATAATACGGCGCCATGAAATCAAAGAAGTCAAAATCAACTAACAACACCATCGCATTGAATAAAAAGGCGCGGCACGACTATATCTTGCAAGATAAAATCGAAGCTGGCATTGAATTACAAGGATGGGAAGTTAAAAGCATTCGTTCAGGCAAAGTCAATTTGTCTGACAGCTACGTTACCTTACACAAAGGCGAAGCCTTTTTAGTGGGTAGTACTATTCAACCTCTTAACCAAGCATCTAGCCACGTAGTATGTGAGCCTTTGCGTCAGCGCAAACTCTTACTCAACAAACGTGAGCTCGACAAACTGATTGGCTCAGTCGAGCGCCAAGGTTACTCAATTCTTGCCACTGCCATGTACTGGAAGAAGAACTGGGTAAAAGTCGAAATTTACTTAGGTAAAGGTAAGCACGAGCATGATAAACGTGATGCCGTGAAGGACCGTGATTGGGCACGAGACAAAGAACGCATGATGAAGCATAAAGTCTAGGCTTAATGCAGACAACCATATGCTTTCATTGTTAAAAAAGGCGCAGCAGCGCCTTTTTTAGCTCAGCTCATCACTAAAACGTTTACGATACCGTTTAGTTAGCTTGGCAGTGCGCACCTGATCCAAAATTAAACTGATAATGGGTGACAACTTCCCTTGTGGGCTTTTCCCCTCGCCTACTCTGCGAATTTGTCTTTTAACTAATGCCATGGTTGCCAAGCCTGACAGGGTTTTGTCTTTCCATGTCACCTTGGGTAAAGCGCTCGTAACACCATGATGATTTTGCCACTGGTTGGGTAAATCAGGGGTAAATGCCAATGCAGTGGCCATACCGACCAAGGCGACGCCTGAGTCAACAACCTTTTGTGCCACGGGCAAGCGCGTGATGCCCCCCGTGGTCATGATTGGCACGGATGAATGCGCACTAATCGCTTGGGCAAATTCTAAAAAATACGCTTCTCGGGCTAGCGTTCGCGTATCTGCTGTGTTGCCTTGCATGGCCGGGGCTTCATAACTGCCACCAGACAATTCCACAAAATCAATGTTCAGCTCACCGAGCATATCTACCACGTCTTGTGCATCTGCAGGCTCAAAACCACCACGCTGAAAATCCGCAGAATTGAGCTTCACAGAAACAGAAAAGCCTGCGCCACACGCCTGCTTAATTTCACGGGTAATGGTTAATAACAGTCGAGCGCGGTTTTCGATGCTACCACCCCAGTTATCATTGCGTTTATTCGTCAAAGGCGATAAAAACTGGGCCAATAAATAACCATGGGCTGCGTGAATTTGCACGCCATCAAAGCCTGCTTCTTCAGCACGTTGGGCCGTTTGTACAAACCGCTTAATCACATCCTGTATTTGCGCTTCATTCATGGCTTTTGGCTGACCAAATAAATGTGAATGCTTACCCATATCAAGGGCCACATCTGATGCGGATAACACCTTGCCGCCCATTTTGCTAAACACTTGCCTGCCTGGGTGATTAATTTGCATCACGACTTTGCAACCATTGATTTTCGACTCGTTGGCAAGCTGAGTGAACGTGGTTATGTCGCTGCTTTTTTCTAACGCCAATCCACCTGGGCCAGTCATGGCTAAATGATCCACCATCACATTGCCTGTCAAAATGAGGCCCGCTCCCCCTTCAGCCCATTTACGATACATGGTGAGTAAGGTTTGGGACGGTACCTGTTCAATCGTGGCTAGGTTTTCTTCCATAGCTGCTTTGACTAGGCGATTTTTTACCTTCAACCCACTTGGGAAACGAAAAGAAGAAAATACGCTGTTGTTGGCGGGCGCTTTGGCGCTACTTTGTTGAGGATTGGTTAACGCATTGGGTTTAGCTGACATAAAACGGCTTCTATAAATTGACATTGAATTCACTATAACCTTAAAGTTAACTTTAAGGTCAATAGCATTATAGGTAGTTTCATTATCAGGCTATGTCTCTTTCACCTCTCACCTCTAGATTAATACCTTCGAAGGAAACCTAATGAAAATAGGCGAACTCGCCCAGCACAGCGGTGTTGCGCCCAGCACCATCCGCTTCTATGAAAGCAAAGGGCTACTGAAAAGTGACAGAAGCAGCAATGGTTATCGTCAGTACAATTCCGACAGCCTACGGCAAATACAGCTGATTAGGTTCTCTCAAAGTCTTGGTTTTTCATTAGATGAAATCCCCTCTGCCGCCACAGCAGAAGATGGTTTTGATCACGACTTAATCCTTGAGCGACTCGAAGGTAAACGCCAAGAAGCAGCCGCTTTGTTAGAGCAAATACAACGCAAAGCGGACCGCCTAAACAGCCTAATCACTCTATTGAATGAAAACTGGGCAGAAGGCCAATGCTTACCTGCACAAACCTTAACCAATCTATTAGATGAAGCGAATTATTAGCTGCTTTAACTACGCATATTAGTGATTTCACCCATGACTGTGGTATACTGCGCACTGTTGGTAGTTTGCAACCAACAACATTTGGGGCTGATTTTGGATTCGACAAGATTCTTGAGGCTTTAGGTGCATGCAGAGGAGCGGTTTGCCTCTTAAAAAGCCGCATTTAAATAGTCGCAAACGACGAAAACTACGCTCTAGCCGCTTAATAACCGGCTAAGCCCTTCCACTCATACTCTTTCTGCTAGTAGAGGTTCGGAAGGTCATCCCAGCAGAATAGCGAGGGAACCTTGTCTAAGGGTGAACCGCGAAACAGTATTAGGCCCGCTATGAGAAATCCTGTCTGCCGGAGTTCGAAATAGTTAAATAAAAGACAGAATAAGCATGTAGTACCGACGGTTAACGTTTTTTGGACGCGGGTTCAACTCCCGCCAGCTCCACCAAACATCGCGATGAAAAGGCTCTTCAGAAATGAAGAGCCTTTTTTGTTTGTGAAGCGCTGAAATAACTAGCCAGAGTGATTCTAATAACACGCCCTTCCCTATTTCAAAACATCAACTTCAGGCATCTAACGAGTAATCCAGTAAGGTTTATTGTGGTTAACTTTTATAAGCAGTTTACTTTCATATGATGGGTGTCTTCGTAATTTCGTTCTGAAACATATTCAACCTGATATGGCATTCCTAACGAACGAAAAAATAGAGCTATTGTGGTCCGAGCTACGAAACAGCACTAACCAAAGTACATTGCTGGTCGCAGAAATTTGCTTGAGAACCGGTGCCAGGTGGGGAGAAGCAGAACGCATGACCGGAAGGCAATTAATATCTGGTAGCCCATGCAAATTAATGTTCGAAAAAACCAAAGGAAATAAGCGTCGCTCTGTTCCTATCGATAATGATTTTTTCAATAGGTTACCCAAGAGAAGCGGAAGAATTTTTGACAATTGTTGGGGCGCATTTCGAAAGGCATTGGAGCGTTCAAAGATTGAGTTACCAGCAGGACAAATGACTCATTCACTTAGACATACATTCGCCAGTCACTTTATGTCGAACGGCGGAAATATTATAGTATTGAAAGAGATACTAGGCCACTCAAGTCTGAATGACACTATGAAGTATGCCCATTTCGCCCCTACACATTTGGAGGAAGCTATACGATTGAATCCATTAGTTACAACCGAAGGATAAACCATTAACTAGTAAAAGCGCCTAGCATTTAAATAACGAAAGATATTTATTCTCTCGGTTATCAGCTATTTTTTATAAACAAGTTAAAACCACCACCAAGTCTTAATTAATTTTGAAGCTCTAATATACAGAATTTGTGAAACTAAAAATGAAGTGATGAATATCCAGCCAGAGATTGTCGTAAAAACACGACTTAATTCAAACTCACTCAAAAATGTTGAATTCCACGCTCCAGATCCAACAGCATAGAAAAATGAAATTAATGAAATAGAAATAAAAACGTACATAGAAATTTTTAAATTATGAAAATCTTTACGTTCTCTTTTACATGTGGGACAAACTACAGCTTCCTTGTCCATTAATTCTTTGCACCATTCGCAATTCACGCAACCTCCTTTGAGTTCAAATTAAACGCTTTTCTTAAAATATTAGTAATGTCTGATAAAGTTAGATAAAACAGGAAAATCTATTCCATTATTGTTCTAGCCGACGGGATGTCTAGTAACATTAATCTGTCGCTGGTAAATCCTTAATCTTCAAAACTTGCTTTTGTTCAACTTTCTTTTTAAAAGACTTCAGTTTAAAGTGAAATTGTGCTTTAGATACAATTTGCCCTATTGAAGAAGAAAATTCAGTTTGGTCATCAGCTACCATATGCTCACGATCTCTCACTAAGGTAATAGGATATACTTCATCAGAACGCCTGATTTTAAAAAGCTCTTGAGAATAATCTACCTCTTTGCTTACAATACTAACTACATTAAACCCCGTTTTTTCTTTAGGTTTAAACTGGATCGCTAACCTAGTAATTGAATTTGAATTTTCTTCGACAAATTCAATAGATTCCTTAAGCTCGATAGACATACTCAAAAATTTAGACAAAGAATTTTGTAAGTCATGTAATACAGACTTTATTTCCTTACGATTTTTTAGGACATTTTCTGCAGCCCCCTGCCCCTGATTTAACAGTTCGTCGAAATTTAGGTCCATTTTTTATTCCTTATAATCTTGTAATTTCACATATGACTGGCAAGTGATCAATTAAATTCTTATTATCATCAAAGTCATTCAAAAAACCTATTTCATCCATAACTTTTGTACTCTGTTCATTAAGGTGCCAAACTCCTCGTCCTAAAAAGCTGCCAGAAAACATTATCTGATCATAAGAATGCCACATGGTGCCTTGAAACTGTTTGTATTTTTGGCTCCCAGACCTAAATATCTCACTTCCTACAATGTGACTATACATCTTTCCTGAAACGACACTCCGCCAAAATGGATTGTAAAGATATTCATTTGGATATTTTCTAACAGCATCATGACATCTAGACGCATTCAAACGTGAAAGAATGCTCTCGTCGTATGGGTTATCGTTGAAGTCTCCCATAACAATTACATCCTTATATTCTTCCATAAACGCCAATGAGGAGAAACGAACAGTATCAGCCGCGGATAATCTTCGTGACGCTCCTTCACCATTGAGTCGACTTGGCCAATGGCACAAGAACAGCTGAATAGTTTGTTCATCGTCCAAGTTAAATACCTCAACCAGCTGAGCTGCTTTTACGGTGTTACCAGTAACCGTTTTTGTTAAAGAGTTTTTGTGGTTTATATGAATCTTGGCAGAATTGTAAATTACAGCAATATCAAATCTTGTTCGTCCAGTGACACAAGTGAGATCTAGTACCTTCACGTCAGTTACATGTAAGTTTAAGTATGAGTAAATATGAGCAACATCTTTTGTTGAAACTTCACAGATAGCAATCAAATCACATGAAAAATCAGTGATTAGTTTTTTAATATGTTCACATACTATACTGAGTGTTTCGCTATTAGCTTTTGAAATGGCATTAGGCGCCGCAGGTGACAGTGCAGTGTTCCACCAAACCATTTTCAATTTATAAAGCAGCATTTTAATCACTCTGGCATTGTAGAAAGATACTAACGAAAAGACCTACCTAATAGTGCATCAATTCGACTAGAAACCTTCAGAAGGTGAGTTCCGTAAAGGATGACGTAACGAGTAACTATGCCATAAGTCGGCTTAATAGCACAAAGAAACTGCTCCTAGAACGATAGCACTACTTTAGAAATGTCCACAAGGTGTCCACGCTCGAACACTTTTATGCCCCTAAACGCACTTGCATGCATTACTAAGTCGTTGATTTAATTATAAGTCATTGATTTATATAAGCTAGAATTGGGTTCAACTCCCGCCAGCTCCACCAAACATCGCGATGAAAAGGCTCTTCAGAAATGAAGAGCCTTTTTTGTTTGTGAAGCGCTGAATAACTAGCCAGAGTGATTCTAATAACACGCCCTTTTCTATTTCAAAGAGGGGAGCTTCAGGCACCTAACGAGTAATCCAGTAAGGTTTATTGTGGTTAACTTTTATAATCAGTTTGCTTTCTTATGATGGGTGTCTTCGTAATTTGTACCTACTGCTTAATTTCAGCTTGTAATCTTTTCCACAAAGGTTTGATTTGTTTTCGAATTGAATTAGACCCCATGACTTCAGCTGCACGATGCGCATAGGTAATGAAGTTTCTTCGGCCTAGATACGAGTGCTTACTATACAATTTTTTCTTATAGAGTGGCGTTGGTAATAAGCCTCTCTTTACCCTTTTTTCGTTTCGTACTCTCTGCGTTCTTTTAGCTAATTTAACCGCTTTTTTCATTCGATCAGAATACTTTGCCAACCCAGCACTGCGTAACATTTTACGTTTGCCATCAAAAAGAAAACCCAAATATTGCAGTGGCTTATTAGAAAATAAATCTGTCCCCTTTAAAACAAATTGCCGCTTTTCAGTTTTGTCGTGGTTAATCTCTATTTTTAGGCTTTCAATTGCATCGGTAACAAACTGATCAATGGATGAAACGAACTGTTTGGCAGCATCAGGTATTATAAAAAGCATATCATCACAATAACGAAAATAAACACCACCTTGGCCTTCTAACGCCTCTTTTACTCGCTGGTCAAAATCCAGCATGTAGATATTGGATAGAAGTGCGCTGATAGGTGTACCTTGTGGAATACCTTTATTAGGTCTCGGATTTTTGGATATAAGATTATTTGCTCTAACATACTCTCGAAACTGCTCGGCTGTGCAGAGTCGCTTGTTTTGTACTTTGGGGTTGTGAATAGACAGCCCTAGACTGCCAAACAATTTACATTTATCAACTTGAGTAAATTTAGTAAGTGATTTAAACACTCTGTAATGATCATCTGGTAAGGTTTTAACACCGAGAAGTGTTTGCCATTGTGACTTTAAAACACCATGGTCCAAAGTATCAAAAAACTTAGATACGTCATAGCCAATTGCGGTGCAAGGCCCTACCTGATTAATTGCTTCGAATGCATCGTTGGCAAAATGTATATTACTTTTACCCTTACTTCGAAAAGCTAGAATGTTGTCATCTAAATTTAACTCAGCTACTTTTACTTCGTATTCCTTACTTAATAATTGCGCATAGTAACTATAGATTGCAGCATCACTATGAGCCGCATAAGCAATGGGTCTTGGCTTTTTATGTTTAATCAGTTTCCCATTATCGTCGGATCTGACTTTAATTTTAGTAACTTCGAAATTAATAAGTGGATAAAAGGCATGCTTCGCAACTGCATCTGGGTTGGTGGCAATTGAGATTGCCTTGCGCTTTCCTATTGGAGGGTCAAAATGTAGGTAGTGTCTTTCTTTATACCAATCATTTAGATTTTCAATGCTCATGTTTATCCTTAAACAATGGTAGCTAAACCAGCGCTAAAATCGGTTTTGCGGCGATCCTAAACTTAGCGCTGGCTTATCTGGATTGACTTACATCGCACCATCTTGTTGCAGAAGCAACGAGCCGCATGTGTTAATAATGATATATACTAATATTCATGGGTCATTGGAGGTCCCAAGTTACATGGAAACAATAATGTTCATGATAGCGTCAGTTACCTTAAGATTTCTCTTGCAGTACCTTGACAAACTGTAGCATCCCCTAATTTCTATAAATTAGGCAAAGTCATGTTAGATGTATTTATTTACCAAAGCAATCAGAAAGTTGCGGCATATTAATATTGAAAGTTATCAAACACAAAAGCACTATTAACAGCTAACATTAACTTTTAGAAGTACCAAAAGTAGCACCACTGCAATGACAATAAAATAATACACTTTATTATCAATCGGTTAAATCACCAGTTAGGCTCCCGCCAGCTCCACCACATTCAGCCCTTAACTTTCAATAAGTTAAGGGCTTTTCTATTTATTGATGTCCACTATTTGTCCACATAAATAAATTTATCGTAGATTCACAGGTGATTACTCGCCTTACTATTTTTGGAATCTAAAGAACTAGAAACACTCTCTAACCAAGCATAACCTACATCTAGGTTGCTAAAATATTCAACTTCTACATTCCTAAATACTTCATGAGATTTTTGGAGTACAGCTTTTTGAAGTGCGCTGTTATGAACGATGGCTAGATATCTCAAGTTATTTTCATCTAACCATAGATTCAAGTCTAAAACAGCATAGTGAATATCAGGGGTAGCTAGCTCCCATTGTGTAAGGTCACAGATACACAACCAAGGATTACTTTTTAGGTGACTAGCAAGCTCCTTGGTTTCCTCAACCCATCGACTGGCAGTTTGGTAATTCCAAGAGTCGAACGCCCTCAGGATCAATACATTTCCTGTTATTTCAAGTTCAAAGCTGCCGTGTTCAATCATTTTCCACCTCAATAGTGGTTACACCGTGTTATCGCAAATATGATAATCCTGACCCAACTATAATGATCATTATTATTTTATTAATCAAAGATGTATCCCAGCTTAAGAGCCTTTAAGCGATATAGCCAATTATAACTCCCTCTTTTCAAGCTAGTCGGCAGGACATTACATCGTAATTTTTTACCCTGAATTCAAGACGAAAACCGTATTCACTGCTACATGGTTAGTCAAAAGATCCCCCTGTTGGGTTTATTCAATGCGCTAACTCTCAATCAGCCAACATGGGCTACTAAACAATAGCGACATTAGATTAGCTGCTAGCCTGAGCGCCATAGAGCCTTTTTTCGACTATCAGCTTATAAACACCTGCAAGCAAAGTTTCTTATTCGTAGTGTCAAACTGAGTTTCCTAAGGATTAGGATTGAGCTTAAGATTAGATGACTTAAAATAGAAATGACTTCAGTGTCTCGTTTATGCTGAGCGTGAAGCTAGTTGCTTATAGACTATGCACTATCAATAAAAACCAAAAAAAAAGGCTGCGCATTGGCAGCCTGATCATGAATTAAGGTAGCTAGACTTTTCTTCTGCCCATCACCACTGAAATAACCAGTAGGACTAAAAATACGAAGAAAATGATTTTTGCGATACCGGCTGCAGAGCCTGCAATTCCGCCGAATCCCAACACTGCAGCAACCAGTGCGATAACTAAAAATATAACGGCCCAACGTAACATAACTATTCCTTTTAACAATGAGTGGACTTTAACTAATGCTTCAAACGTGCCAACGAATGCGATAGGTAGAAAAACGTATATGAAACGTGGGGTTGAGCACAGGTGCATTGATTAAATACGGGTCTACTCTGCTTTGAGAGCATGAATAATTTTGTTACCTATTTGTAAGATTTTCACGTGTTGTTATTGATGACTAGGGGCTGGAGTGCATCACTCAATACTGTCATAAGGGATTGGATTGAACATCATTAAATGTGAAACATTAGGTAGAGTGAAAAAGAAAAAGCGCGTGAAGAAACAGTTCTTCACGCGCTTTCAATTATATTTTTAATGGTACGAGTGGCTGATGATTAATGATTGTCGAAGAAGTCGTCTACCTCGCGCTCTGCTTCTTCCTTAGACTTGCCGTACTTCTCTTGAATTTTGCCCACCAGTTCAGTGCGGCTGCCTTTCATTTTATTTACATCGTCATCGGTGAGGTCGCCCCACTTCTGCTGGGCTTTACCTTTTAATTGTTTCCAATTTCCTTCAGCTTGATCTTGATTCATCATTATCTCCTTTGTTGAGAAAATACTGCGAAAATCGCCTGAACACCCATTGCGCACAGACGTGCTTCAATAGGTAAATAGCAATGACTATGCCAGCGTGAATACGACAGCGCTGATACGACAACATGAGTCCGTTAGTGCGATGGCAACATAGAAATGTCAGGATTAAAATGACACGCCAACCTTGTACTCGGGTTAGCAGTTCGTTAAGCCGAATATAGTAAAGCCGTATCAGATGAAACTGTCTTGAGCGAGGCAACTTAAAGCGAGGCTCTTTCAGGCTCGGCCATCTCATGTCAGAAAGCATCAATGCAAATGTGATGCTCATTAACAGTGTTGGGCGAAGCTTTTAATGGGTAAAAGCGAGGCCTTCATAGGTGAAGCAGAATGGATACCTGTGCTTTCTTCGGCAGCTTATTCACCACCAGCATAAAGGAGTGTTTTATCATTCGTTGAAGCTCACCGGCTGGTAAGCTGCCGTCCAAAATAACGGTATTCCAATGTTGTTTATTCATGTGATACCCAGGGATGACTGCGCTAAAAACGTCTCGCAGCATAACGGCCTCATGAGGATCACACTTTAAGTTCATCCAATACTTCTTACTGCATCCATTACTGTCCTCCTTACTGCATCCCTTAGTGCACTCATCACTGGCTTGCGCATCGTTAATGCTAGTAATGTGAGTGTTTGCACTGGGAGTCGCTTTGCCCAAAGAGAGGGTAGCGAACATTTTATCTTTAACTTTGTAAACCGCGACCTCAGGTCCAAACGGAAAGTCTTCAACTGTATCAGGGAAGTCTAAAAGCCAGTTACGTGTTTGGGCATAGACTTGGCTGTGTGCTTTGTCTTGGCTATGCATGTGTCCTTCCCCTCATTCTTTTTCTTGCTCCTGTGCTTGCTTCTGTTCTGGCGCTGTTTTGAGTCTATTTTCGAAGTAGTTTGTGAAGCCGTTATTTTCATTTTAAAACCAGCGTAAAAACAAACAGAGGTAAGGCGTAATATAGCGCTATTTTTTACTTGGGCTACCACCTGTTTGATGGCAGGTTAAAAGACGCCAGCCGAAGTATTTGCCACTAGCGTGCAATATTATTGGCGCTAACCTTGTCTTTACTTATACAAACATATAGTTCGTAACAAAAACGCTAAATACAGCGCTAAGTAAAACGTTAATTGAGCACAGCTCAAAAAGGAATATACACATGCTAGGCAAGAAAATAATGAAAATCACAGGGTTACTCTTTGCGTTTTACCTTTTAACAATGAATATTGCGTTCGCTGAATCCATCGACAGAGCCTCTGTTGAAAAACAAGCAACATTAGCCCTGCAAGGGTTTGACCCAACAACCTATTTCAACCTAAGCGGCGCTAAACAGGGTAGCGATGCTTTTCAGGCCGTGTATATGGGTCAGCGCTATTTATTTGCCAATGAAAAGAACCAGCAAAAATTCGCCAATAATCCTGCACAGTATTTACCGCAATTTGGCGCGCTTTGCGCCCACTCTTTGGTAATGGAAAAAGACGTTATTGCAGACCCTTCGATTTACACCATTGAGGCAGGTAAGTTGTATATGTTCGTTTCACAAGAGGCGAAAAGTGAATGGATTAAAGACAGTAGCAAAAACCTCATTGCTGCTACCAAGCATTGGCAGTATAAGTCTGAAAAACGTTTTGAGCAGATTGCAGCCAAAAAACGCTGGAAAAAAGATAACAGCGTTAAGTTGTTTACCTTTTAATTTCTTGGTTTGGGCACGTTTGATAACATACGTGCTCGTCATGAACTTGCTTGATTCTAGGGCTTAGCGCGGGCTCTAGAGAACGACTCAGATCAGCTTAAAAACCCACAAAAAAAGGAGCAACTATGCTCCTTTTTCAATCCGCTTTACAAGATAAACTCGGCGTTATTACACCAATATGTCACGTACGTTGGCTAAATCTGTTTTGCCATTGATAATTTCATCTGGGGTTAAGCCTGAAATCTCATGGGGAAATACCAACCACTCTGCACTTTCGTGTACAAAGTAATCTGGCACTATGTCAGTTTTATTGTTTTGCGGCTTATAGTAAGGGCAAGCAATACGAATGTTTTTCGGCATATTAGCGCGAGACAACTTCTTAATTTGCTTGATCAGCGCGTCAACACTGCGGCCTGAATCAAACACATCATCAACGATAAGCAAGTCATCTTCCGCATTGGCGTTTTCAATCAAATAATGCAAACCGTGCACTTTGATGGTTTTTGATTGTTGATCGATACCGTAATAAGACGAAGTACGCACGGCAATGTGGTCCGTTTCTACTTTTTTAAAGTCGAAGTATTCTTGAACTGCGATACCAATTGGCGCACCACCGCGCCAGATGCCAATAATAAAATGCGGACGAAAACCATCTTCGTACACTTTTGATGCTAAGCGGAATGAATCTTCTAATAATTGCTGAGCGGTAATAAACGTTTTTTCCATCGAAAAACCCTTTGAAGCGTGGAATGCCACTGACTTATTAAGCTAACAAATCAGCGTGCTAATTTTAAATCATCGCCCATTATACACTGAAATCTTGTGATAAGAGACGGCGATTATGGCAAATTTGTGACGAGCTACCCGACTCGGCAATAAAACTATTCATATTTAAGCGCACTGGCTGGGTCAACCTTCACCGCCCGATAAGCAGGGTAAATACTGGCAGCAAAGCACAGCAATAAAGAAAACAAAATAAGCATCACCACTTGATGCCAGTGCATGACTATGGGCAACCCTGCCCCGCCGGTAGCCGCCATAATCGGCACATTGAATAAGCTCAATAAATTGTTTAATTGGCTGACAAGTAACAAACCGCCTGCTGCGCCAAACAGCGTCCCTTTAATGCCGTTGTATAAGCCATTAAACAAAAAGACCTGCATAATTCGCCCTCGCGATAATCCTTGGGTCAGCAAAATAGCGATATCACCTTTCTTCTCGGTCACCACCATCACCAGCGCCGACACAATATTAAACGCAGCCACCGCGATAATTAATAGAAGCATTAAGGCCATCATGTTCTTTTCCATCTTAACGGCATCAAACAACGGGCCCTGGCGCGTGCGCCAGTCGTCGCTTTCAAGGTCAAGCTCAGTGACCTTGTCGACCACCGTTTTATATTCAAATGGATCTTGCAAAAATAACCGCGTTTGAGCGATACGGCTGACCTTATTCCGCATCAGTTTAGCGCTGTCATTGATGTTCATTAAAATCACTTTGGCATCAAGCTCTGAGCCCACATCAAACACACCTACCACAGTAAATAAACGCTGGCTCGGCATTTGCCCAAACGGCCCAAATACGCTGCCCTGGGCAGATAAAATGCGTGTTTGCTCACCCACCCTCAACCCTAAACGGGTTGATAATGCTCGCCCGACGATAATGCCATAACTGCCGGGGGTTAAATCGGTGATCTGCCCCACTAACATATTCTCGGCAATAATAGAGTGCTCATGGGTGGTTTGGGGCTCAACGCCTTGGATCATCACCCCTTCTAAGCTACGCGATGACTGCACCACGCCTTCAGACTCAATAAAATCACTGGTGGCGGTTACACCCGGTAATTGCGACAAGCTCGAAATGATCTGCTCGTTTTCACCCTGCGTATCTACCACTACGTGCGGCGCAATACCGAGAATACGATCTTTCAAGTCCCCCTCGAATCCGTTCATTACAGACAACACTGTAATCAAAGACATTAAACCAAGGGCGATGCCAATAGCAGAGAAGGCGTTAATAAAGGCGATAAATTGATTACCTTTAGACGATTTTGCATAGCGCAAACCGATAAATGCAGAAACAGAGTGAAACATGCTAGCAATGGACTCTTAGCAAAGGGTTAGGGATAATTCGACGTGCAGGTTACACCATGCGGTGTCTCATTGGGCTGTATTTAGCTAAAGTCTGTTTATGTAAACTGACTTTATTTTAACTGAGTTTGTTTTAACTGACTTTGTTGCAACAATAGGCACAGCATAAATGACTACAGTCATAATCGTTTAACTCATGGTAAAGTAAAACGTTTTTTGAATAATACGCTCTGGTCATAGCCCAAACAAGGTTACAATGGGCCAAACTAGGGTTTGCCGCGTAAAATGCTAAATTAACCGTTAGCCGGCCGATAAAGACAGGCCCTTGGGCCACAGTGAATAACGATACTCATTTTCGGAGAATACATGCACGGCATTAGCCTCGAAGAAAAACAGCAACAATTCAATGAATTTTTCACCATAGAGCATGCCATACGGGTTAACTTTAAAACCGTAGCCGCTGGGTTTACCTTGCCCGACGTTGACGACTTAGGGGAGCACATGCCCTACGCGTTTCGAGTGGCAAGTGAAGCAACCGCCATTGATGCCCAAGCATTACGTCCACTGCGTAACATGGGAGAACATGCTGTCGAGCTGGCTAACTTTTTAAATGCGCAATCTCGCAAAATTGACCTGTTGATGTCCTTGGTATTACAGCAACAAGACGACCCAAGCTTGGCTTACGAGTCAGTAAAGTTCGGTGGTGGTGGCATTATCGTTAAGTGCGACGAAGCCTACGAGCCTGAGCAAATCATCGAGTTAAAACTGTTTCTAAAAGAAGAGGCGTCCGCCATTTTTTGCTATGGCGAAGTCATTGAGTGCCAGCAGGTAGGCGAGCAATATCATGTGTCCCTTATTTATAACTGCATTCGTGAAGAAGATCAGGATCTTCTGGTACGTGCCAGTTTACATCTTCAAACAGCGCAATTACGCAAACGCGCCAAGCAACAAAAGAACGACTAATTTAGATGACAGCAAGTATTTTTAATCCGACCTTGGCCAAAGGCCAACGAGACGCAATTCACTGGGGCAATCTACACGGCAGTAGTTTGGCAATGTCTATTGCCAACGCTGCGGGTAAAACGAAAGGCCCTATTCTACTGGTCACGGCAGATACCCCAAGCGCCATGAAATTAGAAAAAGAACTAAGCTTTTTCTTACAAGGTAAAAATGTACAGGTGCAACTATTCCCTGATTGGGAAACCTTGCCCTACGACAACTTTTCCCCTCATCAAGATATTATTTCGCAGCGCTTAGAAACCTTATACCGCCTCACTCAGGCCGAAAACTGCGTATTCATCGTGCCGGTTAATACCTTGATGCTGCGCATGGCACCAACAGATTATCTCAGCAAGTATTTGTTGTTTTTAAAGGTCAATCAAACCTTAGACATCGACTCATTCCGTTCGGGCTTAGAGCGCGCGGGTTATACACACGTTAATCAGGTCATGGGTCACAGTGAGTTTTCAATTCGCGGCAGTATTATCGATTTATTCCCCATGGGCAGTCAGCAGCCGTTTCGTATCGACTTGTTCGATAATGACGTCGACAGCATTCGCTATTTCGACCCCGACAGCCAGCGCTCAGGGGATAAAATTGACGAAATTAAGCTGTTACCGGCCCGTGAGTTCCCTACTGACCAAGACGGCATCAAACTGTTTCGCCAGCAATACTTAGAAAAATTCGACGCCAATAATTCTAAAGAGTCCATCTATTACCAAGTTGGTAAAGGCATGATGCCCGGCGGCATTGAATACTACTTACCGCTGTTTTTCGAGCAAAGCGCTACCCTGTTTGATTACCTGCACCCAGACACCTTGCTCATGATGCACGGCGATTTAGCCAAGGCCTGTGACTTTTTCTGGAGCGACGTTAACGAGCGCTACGAGCAACTGCGTTACAACCTCAGTCGCCCGCTTATGGCGCCCTCGGATTTATTTTTACGCAATGAAGAACTCTTCGGCGCGTTAAAGCAGTGGCCGCGGATCACCATAGAGCAAAATGCCAAGGAGCAAAAAGCCGGCGTCACCAATTACGACACCCGCACGATTGGTGATATCGCGATAAAATCCCAAAACAAAGTGCCCTGGGCAACGCTTAAGCAACGGGTTGCTGATTGGCAAAATAGCGGCAGTAAAGTGCTGTTTAGCGCGGAATCTCAGGGGCGCCGCGAAAGCCTGCTCGATTTATTGGGTAAAGCAGGCATCAAACCCAAAGCGTTTGAACACCTAGATGCATTTCAAAAAAGCAAAGAGCTAATAGGTATTACCATTGGCTTGGCCGAACACAGTTTCGTGCTCTTTGAAGACAACACAGAACTGGCGTTTATTACCGAAACCGAATTGCTCGGGCATAAGATCAGTCAGCGCCGTTTGCGTGACAAACGCCAAGCCACTGACGAGAACGCCGTCATTCGCAATTTGGCTGAACTGGCCATTGGCCAGCCTGTGGTGCATTTAGATCACGGCGTGGGTCGCTACCTTGGCTTGCAAACATTAGATGCTGGCGGGATCACCACAGAATACCTCACCATTGAATACGCCAAAGAAGCCAAATTGTATGTACCGGTTTCCGCGCTGCATTTAATCAGCCGCTACAGCGGTGGTGATTTAGAAAAAGCCCCTTTGCACAATCTAGGCACCGAAACCTGGAGCAAAGCCAAGCAAAAAGCCGCCGAGCGTGTGCGAGACGTGGCCGCACAATTACTTGACGTATACGCTAGGCGCGCAGCCAAACCCGGTTACTCTTACAAAATTGCCTGGGACGAATACCAAGCTTTCAGCGACAGTTTCCCCTTTGAAGAAACCTTAGATCAGCAACAAGCCATCAACGCAGTTATTCAAGACATGGGTAGCAGCAACGCCATGGACAGACTCGTTTGTGGTGATGTGGGCTTTGGTAAAACCGAAGTCGCTATGCGCGCTGCCTTCATCGCAGCGAATCAAGGTAAACAAGTGGCAATATTGGTTCCCACCACATTGCTAGCCCAGCAACATTATGAAAACTTCAAAGACAGATTCGCCGACTGGCCATTTAAGATAGAAGTGATGTCACGTTTTGGCAGTGCCAAAGACCAAAAAGAGGTAATGGCTGGTTTAGACGATGGCAAAGTGGAGATTGTGGTGGGCACCCATAAACTGCTGCAAAGCGATGTGAAATTTGATGATTTGGGCTTGGTCATTATCGATGAAGAGCACCGATTTGGCGTACGCCAAAAAGAGAAATTTAAAGCCTTGCGCTCAGACGTTGACATACTGACCTTAACCGCCACGCCGATACCGCGAACGCTTAACATGGCGCTTTCCGGCATGCGCGACTTGTCAATTATTGCGACGCCACCAGCCAAACGTTTGGCGATCAAGACCTTTGTGAACCAACGTAGCAAAGAGCTTATCCGTGAAGCCATCATGCGGGAGATTTTGCGCGGTGGTCAGGTGTACTTTCTGCATAACGAAGTGGAAAGTATCGAGCGTACCGCTGACGAAATAGCCGAAATGGTGCCTGAAGCGCGAATTGCCATAGGCCATGGTCTGTCTCTTATACACATCTCCGAGCCCACGAGACAAGAGGCAATCTCG
>OJFV01000240.1_pt1 | contig 18718 bp, 19 predicted proteins | sample 1594391 | NCBI WGS metagenome assembly OJFV01 (sample SAMN05416856, study PRJEB24817) | seawater metagenome | isolation source: Sea water | place: Canada:Atlantic | collected 2013-11
ACCAAAAACAGCAGAAGAGGACTATCTTAAAACAGGCTTGCTAAAATGGGGGCACCACAGCTAACCGGCTCAAAGCCGGTGGATTTAAACCTAAGTTTTGGAAATTAAAAAGGCCTTAGCGTAAATTCGCTAAGGCCTTGCTTTATTTGGTGCGCCCGGCAGGATTCGAACCTGCGACCTACGGATTAGAAGTCAGTTGCTCTATCCAGCTGAGCTACGGGCGCTTAAAATTTGAGAAGACTTAGTGCGTCCAACGTCCCAACCGATTGGTGCCGAAATTATCACCATATCCTTTTGGTTTGTACTTACGCACTTTTGGTTCTTCAACGCTATACATTACGCCTTCACGCTGGGCGTACGATATGGCTTCTTCCTTGGTATCGAACCACATGCGGAGTTGTCCGCGCGTATCGCGACTGGAAGTCCACCCCATAAGAGATTCGATCTCTCTAGCTGTATCTGGCTCATACTCAACAAGCCACCGTTTGGTATTGGCACGGCCAGACTGCATTGCATTTTTGGGAGGCTGATAGATACGAACTTGCATATTGATCCCCAAGAATTCGGCTTTAACAAAACCGACGAAAGAATTTTAGTGGTCGGGGAGAGAGGATTCGAACCTCCGACCCTCTGGTCCCAAACCAGATGCGCTACCAGGCTGCGCTACTCCCCGTGACCACGGTCATCGTATAAGACAGAGTAACACGCAAGGCAACTATCTTTTTATAAAACTGACGTCTTTTTTTTAATCAGCCACTTTTTTAAAAGGTGTTGTAATTTTTACGATAAAAGACACATTGCCTTGAATTGTTTAAAAACCTTATAAGATAAAAACAATTGGCCCCAAATCGATAACCACATAAGAAAGCAGTACCGTTAATGTCTTCACTCTTTGGTTCAGATTTTTGGATTATGGCGCAGGTCAGACAATCCAATCAAGAAGGCATACCAGCAATGGTCATTCATAAGGGAGATGCAGATAGAGGCAGCCTTCTTTTGAAAATCAACCTTCTTGGTCCCGGTTGTCAGGTGCTTAACCAAACTCGCGATATTGATGGCAATCTAGCTTGGCTTGCGGCCAACAAGGGGGAGTTGATGGTTGAACGGGATGCCGACGAATATATTGAGCGCGCAATAAAACGCGACCCTGATGTTTGGGTCGTGGAATTGGAAGATAGAAGCGGTAACAATCCTTTTGGCGGCGAAATCCTGTAAAGGATTAGGCGCCTGACTGTTAGCGTTCGCGTGTCGCGGTAAAGTTAAGTTTTGGATTGTCGTCTTGGATACGTCCCATATCCCAGTGATTACGGGCCATGTAAACTGGGCAACCATCGCGATCTTCGGCAAGAGAGCCTTTATTTCGATCAAGGAAGTATTTCATCGCCACTTCATCATCGGATGTCACCCAGCGTGCTGTGACAAAAGGTGCGGCTTCAAAACCAACGTTAATGCCATATTCCTGTTCGATGCGTGCAAGCAGGACTTCGAGCTGAAGCTGACCAACGACGCCGACAATATACATCGCGCCAATAACCGGACGGAATACCTGTGTAACGCCCTCTTCTGCCAAGCTTTCCAAAGCTTTGGAAAGGTGTTTGGCTTTTAGAGGATCATCAAGACGAACACGCTGCAGAATTTCCGGAGCAAAACTTGGAATACCAGAAAAGCGGATGTCTTCGCCCTCGGTCAGGCTATCACCGACACGCAATGTCCCGTGGTTTGGAATACCAATAATATCTCCGGGCCAGGCTTCTTGGGCCAATTCACGGTTTTGCGCAAAGAACATGATCGGGTTATGAACGCTCATCGATTTACCCGTACCGATTTGGTGGAGCTTCATGCCCCGGGTAAACTTCCCCGAACAAATCCGCATAAAAGCAATGCGATCGCGGTGTTTGGGGTCCATGTTTGCCTGTACCTTGAAAACAAAGCCTGTGACTTTGGCATCATCGGGTTTTACTTCGCGTGGAGTGGCGGCTTGTGTCTTTGGTGCTGGTGCAAATTCGAGCACCGCGTCCAGCAACTGTTTAACACCAAAACTTTTAAGAGCCGAGCCAAAATACACTGGGGTAAGATGACCTTCGCGGTAACTTTCCAAGTTAAATTTCGGACAAGCTTCTGTTGCCAGATCTGCTTCTTCCAGAAGGGTCTCATACAGGTCTTCCGGTATTAGATCAGGGAGTTCATCGCCGAGTAAAGGCGCCGAAATAGGTGTTCCGTAGTCGTCCTCGCCAGTGAAGGGGATCATTTCTTCTTTGATAAGATCATAACACCCTTTAAAGGTACCACCGCCACCAACAGGCCACACCATTGGTACAGTGTCCAAAGCAAGAGCTTCGGCGACTTCATCCAAAATCTCAAAAACATCGCGGCCTTCACGATCCATTTTGTTGACAAAGGTGATGATCGGAATGTCACGCAGTCGGCAGACTTCAAAAAGCTTGCGCGTCTGGGTTTCAATACCTTTGGCAGCATCGATTACCATAATGGCAGAATCAACAGCCGTAAGGGTCCGATAAGTATCTTCACTGAAATCTTCGTGACCAGGTGTATCTAGAAGGTTGAAAGTTGCCCCTTCATATTCAAAGGTCATAACAGAGGTGGTTACTGAAATCCCACGCGCCTGTTCGATCTTCATCCAATCCGAGTGCGCACGCCGATTATCGCCCTTAGCTTTAACCTGGCCCGCCATACGAATAGCACCCCCAAGAAGCAATAGCTTCTCTGTGAGGGTCGTCTTACCCGCATCGGGATGCGAGATGATAGCAAATGTGCGGCGGGCAGCGGCCTGCTTGGAGACTTCAGAGGACATGATCTTTGTTTCTTTTAATATGTACACCGATATGTACACATTTGTGAAAAATCTCACATAGCACATACCTAAAAACTGCGCAGACAATCTCGCTTCTGATGCTTTTCGTCAAGAACAAAGAGATTAAGGGCGTAGTATGGTTCTAAAATCTGCCATGAAAGACCACCGAATGAGAGGCAATACTATGACGGTTATTTAGAGTATTTAAGCCAATTTATTAACCAATTATAGCACTGAAATACATGTTTCAACGATCCTCATTAAAACGAATAGTGATCACAAAATGTCTTGGGGAGGTAACATATTTGTGTATAAGACAATGACTTCAACCTCATAACACATTGGTATTACACAGTTAATTACAGATACTTTTGGCACTCAAAACATTCAAGTATAAGTAGAATTATATCGAGTTAATTGAAATTTAAGATACATAGGGCAATATTAACTAATACAGGGAGTGCTCGCAATAATATAACTAGCACCTTTGAAAGGAGGCCCTAATGTTGAAGTATATCACAGTTGCAGTGATCGCTTTTACGGGCTTCGTAGCGACAGTCCCGGCTTATGCCCAAAATCAATGTGATAAACGGGCCAGCATTCTCGAAATGCTCTCAAGCCGTTACAGCGAAAAGACCCAAGCTATCGGAGTTACAAATAAAGGCGGATTGATTGAAGTTCTTACCAACAAAGATGGTGGAACTTGGACAATCATCGTCACGACACCTCATGGTATCAGCTGCCTTGTTGCTGCTGGTGAAGGATGGCGTCAGTTAGAGAAAGCAGAATTAGAGCCAAAAGCTTAAATCTGTTTTGATAGGTTAGTAACTTAACTATTTCTGTAAGAAGTGGTGATTGGCAATGTCACCTACCTTAATCCCCAGTCGAAGCGCAGTTCCGGCGTTAAGTTCCAACACCCCGATAACATTCTGCCCGGATGAAATTGTACGTGTTGAAAGTGGGGTTGTGTTTTCCTCAATAAATACAATTTGTCCTTTTGCATTTAAAAAAAGCATATCCAAGGGCAAATAAGTATCTTTCATCCACATCATCACATCGTTTTCCTCATCATAAATGAAAAGCATGCCGGCATCTGAAGGCATTTTTTTGCGATACATGAGGCCTTGGGCTTTTTGCTCTGAAGAGATTGCGAGCTCTATATCAAATTTGTGAGCTGCCCCATTTTTGGTAAAGATAGTCAAAGTATCTTTACCAAAAAGATCCTGCGAAGATACATAAGACGGCACGACAACGATCGATAAAAAGACGATTACGATACGAATATAATACGAATTCAATTTTTTAGCATACATCCGTAATGGTCCCTTAGGTGCACAGGCTTATTTGCACCACTATCCTATTTAAAAATTACTAATAATAAGAAGAACAACGCTAATGTTAGTTTTTACATACAGCAACAATCTTCTCACGAGTTGACAATAGTTTGTATCTTCAGCAGAAAAATCTTGTGTTCGATACGACAGCGTATGTTAATATCTATTCGAAATATCAATCTGTTGCTACCGGAGAAAACAATGAGTCACAAGAGCATCCTTGTTCACCTTGCTAATGACGAAGAGCATACAACCCGACTGGAAGTTGCATTACGTCTTGCCAAGCAAAACGATGCCCATGTTTCAGCGTTATTCATTACAACCCCTATTGGTATGCCAGCAGAAATTTATGGCCGTGGAGCCTCAGTGCAATTTCTTCTCGATGCGACTAAATCAGCAGAAGAACGCGCCGAAGAATTAGAAAAAGAATTTAGGGAAACCTGTAAAAGAGAAAATATTTCTCATAGCTGGGTCGTCCAAGAAGGTGACCATATCAGTCTATTAGCAGATCATGCCCATGCTGCGGATATTATCATTGTGAGCCAACCCAACTACGAACACTTTGAAGATCGTTTTAGAATCCGGTTGGTTGACGAAATTACTCTTTTGTGCGGATTACCGTGTCTGATGGTCCCAAGAGAATTTGATACCTCTAAGGATATCGGAAAACGAATTATGGTCGCCTGGAAAAGCACGAGAGAATCTCTACGCGCTGTTCGCGATAACATGAGTGCCATTCAAAAAGCGGACAAGGTATTTTTACTGTCAATCCAACCGGATACTCAGGATGCACTCTCCCTAAATGAGGTTCATAACTACCTTAATCGTCATGGCGTAGAAGCCGAGACTTTGAAGATAGCTCAAACAGAAACCTCTATAGGACAGACAATTCACGACGCTGCAGAAAATCACCTGTGCGATGTAATCGTCTGCGGTGCTTATGGCCATAGTCGATTGAGGGAAATGTTTATGGGCGGAGTAACCAAACACTTGGTTAGAGAAGCAACTATTCCTGTGGTTATGTCACACTAAGATAAAGGGGCCACGTGGCCCCTTCTCTCTGTATACACTTAACCCACCAAGGCCCAGTAACCCAAGGCCCTGATTTTTATCGAATTCTAGATCTATGACCAAGGAAGCAAACAAAATCAAACTCATCATCTTTGATATGGATGGTGTGCTTTACGATTTGGATTTAAACAAACGGCTCAACTTAATGGCCAAGTGTACAGGTATAAGCCAAGCTGAAATAAACGACAAAATATGGCACAGTGAGTTTGAGCTAAAGGCTGAACAAGGTCTCTATCGAACCGGGTCTGATTACCTTGAAGAATTTAATAAAATTCTCGGAACCCACTTAACATCAGACAGTTGGTTAGAGATCAGAGCGTCTGCAATGTCGCCGATCAATGAAATGCTTAAGCTATGCCGCCAACTTCACAATCATTACAAAATCGCCTTGTTGACAAACAATGGTATGTTGGTCGAAGAAGGTATCAAACAGCAAAAAATTGCCCCACGGTTAAAAGACATTTTCGGCACGGATATCTTTGCCTCCGCAGAGCTCCACTCGAGAAAACCTGACGCAGAGGTTTATGTGAGCCTCTGTCACAAAATGAATGTCAATCCTAATCAAGCTCTGATGATCGATGATAAACTAGAAAACATCATTGGGGCTCAAAAAGCGGGACTTAAAGGTTACTGCTACCAAAACTCCAAAAATTTTATTACATATCTTCAAAGTCAGAATATCATCTGTTAATACCCTATTTTCCAATAATCTCGAAGACACCGGGATGAACAATAATCGGTGCAGGAAAACCTTTGCCGAGAACTTTCATACCATCTTCGTTCATACCATCTGGGTTTTCATAACCTTTATTGACGACCACATCATAATCGGCTTGAGATGCCCATACGACAACATTGATAAAGTTAATACTATCACTTTGGGTTGAAGCACGATAAAAAGTCGAAGATACGAACCCCTGTTGTTTTCGAAAATAATTAACGTAAATTTCGCGTACCTCGATGGCTTTGTCCTCGGATCCCAGAGGCACTTCAATACAATTTATTGCATTTACCTGTGACATACATGTCTCCAAATAATTATTTTATAGCGATAAAATATAAGTAGTTTAGATTCTAGCTCGCCTCGATTGTCATTAGACCAAGTGATAAAAAAATGCCCCATAAAAGGAGCATTTTTTTATCATCGGCCCTATCCGTTAGATAAAGAAAATAAAGGTCAATAGTACAAAGCATGGAATCAATATCGCTCCGGACCAGAGCATATACCCAAAGAAGCTTGGCATAGGAACACCGCTTTCTTCAGCGATGGAGCGAACCATAAAGTTCGGGGCATTACCAACGTATGTATTCGCCCCCATAAACACCGCACCTGCCGAGATAGCGAGTAATGTATCCGACATTTCGCCGGTTAAGATACTCACATCTTGCCCAGTTGTGTTAAAGAAAACCAGGTAAGTTGGGGCATTATCCAAGAAGCTGGATAAAATACCCGTGGCCCAGAAATACATATAATTTACGGGCTCACCATTAGAAGTACTTACTGATTCGACAATAATACCCAGTGCACCATCAGTTCCGGCTTTTAAGATAGCAATAGCGGGTATGATGGTGATGAAAATACCAATAAATAATTTGCCAACTTCCATAATCGGAAACCAGCTAAAACCATTTTCTACGCGACTTTGATCATTGGTTAAACGCATGGATAAATAGGCAAGAACAAGAAGCATTCCATCTCGCACCAGATTCTGAAGCTCAATATGGACATAATAAACTTCAAATGAAATCCCTGGTTTCCAGATGCCTGACATCAATACGGCACCGATCACGCCTAGAAGTAAGATAAGATTGATTTTTCCATCAAGAGCAAACGCAACCTTGCCTTGATCGTCTGCCACATCGTCTTCAGATAGAGGCCCTTCTTTGTTATACAAATAGCTATCTAGCAGATAATAAAGCACGAGAAGAATCACTGAAAGTACCAGCATTGGCAGGAACATATGGGAGGTTGGCCAGAAGAAATCTACGCCCTTTAAAAACCCGAGAAATAGAGGGGGATCCCCCAAAGGAGTTAACGAGCCACCAATATTTGCCACAAGAAAAATAAAGAAAACAATTGTATGCGTTTTGTGCTTTCGACCTTCCAAGGCTCTTATCAGAGGTCTGATTAGCAACATGGCTGCGCCAGTTGTGCCCATCAGACTTGCAAGAACTGTCCCAATAAGAAGAATCGTCGTATTTAACCCCGGCTTACCCTTTAATGTTCCCCGAACTCGAACACCACCAGCGACGGTAAAAAGAGAAAACAACAGAATAATAAAGGGGAAATATTCAAGTAAACTAACATGGAGCGTTTCAAAAAGGGCAAGTTCAAAACCAAAAATAATGGTAAAGGGAATTAAAAAAGCAGCCGCCCAAAATGCTGAAACTTTCCCAAAATTAGCGTGCCAGAAATGTGGCGCAAGCAAAGGGAAAATTGCAATTGAAAGCAACATACCTGCAAAAGGCACGACCCATATCAAACCTAAGCTTTGTCCATCCAAATGAGGCGCTCCCTCACTTGCAGCCATTGCCATTTCCGGTAAAGCTAAGATTATCACAGCCGAAAAGCACAATGCGACTAGCCTAATCATTTTCGTTGATAGAGCCATATTTCCCTCTTACCCGTTCGTTTCTTGTTACTTTACAATAAATAGAAAGCAGCAATTAATTACATTTATTATGTCTTTTTCTTAACCACATTACACGACAAAGACAAGGCAAGCTTGCCTCTTGACGATAGAGTGAACTTTGGCAAAAAAATCTCCGGTTCGAATAATCCAGAGTTCAGATAAAAGCCTTCTCTCAAAGATTAAATGTCTATTATACTTGCCAGCAACTGATAGATTATAGAGCTCTACCTTATTTGTCCCCACCGAAGTATTCTCCAAAGAAGAGTGTGAACCCTGCATCTATGCTGAATAAGATAAGAAAAATTTCAAAGAAAGTACCGTTTGGGTGGGTGTTATTTGTCGTAGTTGGGATAACTACAATCTGGCTCACTACCCACTGGATGGGTATGAGCACCGCCCAGGAATTAAGAGAAACCGCAAAGGAACGGCTTAGTCTCTATCAGGGGACATTAACTGGTGCTTTGGAGAAATATCGCTACTTACCTTTTGTTCTCGCAGGAAATGAAGATATTAAACAGCTTCTCACAACTTCTCAGAACGATCCTTACTTTTCAGATACCGTAAGTAGATCACTGGCTGCGACAAACAACAAAGCTGAATCAAACGTTCTTTATGTCATGGATAGCAAAGGCAACACGCTGGCTTCTTCTAATTGGACAGAAGAGAATAGTTTTGTCGGTCATAATTACTCTTTTCGACCTTATTTCACCGATGCCATGCAAGGAAAAGAAGGTCGGTTTTTTGCCATAGGAACAGTATCTGGGATACCAGGTTTTTATATGTCCCATCCTGTTTATGGAAAATCGGGCATTATTGGCGTTGTGATCGTAAAGGTTAACCTTGCCCCTCTTCAGCGACAATGGCGGGATGGGGGGGAAACCGTTTTCATTTCAGATCAGAACAGTGTTGTCTTTTTATCAAGCCGGGATGACTGGCTGTATAAAACCTTAAATCCAATTTCCGATGAGAGAATGCAGCAAATTCAATCCGTCAAACAATATGGCAATTCTAGTTTGGAACAATTGGCATTTAGATCATCAAAGCTTGCAGGTGAAACTATCACCGAGATTAACAAGAAAAAATTTCTAGAAACAATCTGGGAAATCAGTAATCAAAATTGGAATTTACATTACCTCTTTCCCGTTGACCTGATTAAAGAGCGTCAACGAACAACAACGACTATCGGTGCCGTTCTCCTGATAACAATACTGGTTGCCGCACTCTTTGTCAGAGAGCGCCGGCAAAAACAGATCTCTAGCCGCCGAGCTTTAGAGGCTGAAAAAATACAGATCATTAATCAACAACTCGAGATAGAAATTGATGAACGCCGAAGAACTGAAAAAGAACTTCGCTCTGCTCAAGATGGATTGGTACAGGCTGGAAAATTGGCCGCATTAGGGCAAATGTCAGCAGCGATCGCCCACGAAATAAATCAACCAATAGCTGCGATGCGAACTTTTGTGGCCAGCGCCCGCTTGCTTTTGCAAAGAGGTCGAATTGAAGAATTGGATAATTCGCTGCAAAATGTTTCTTCTTTAACAGAGAGAATGGGATCTATTACAGGTCAACTTAAAACATTTGCCCGCAAAGCCCCTATAAAGTTGGAACCGGTAGAGATTAAACAAGCCATCTCAAGAGCAATTGCTCTCATTCAGCCTTTGATCGAATCAGAAAATGTAGATTTTAATATCGATATCCCTGACAGCCCTCTATATGTCGAGGGCGATGAAATCAGGTTAGAACAGGTCTTTGTAAATTTATTGCGTAACGCTATCGATGCAATGGAAACCATCGACAAAAAAAGACTAGACGTTTTCATAGAACAAAAAAATTCTAACGTAATAATCCGTGTAAGAGACACGGGCACAGGGTTGGATGACACCATTATAGATCAATTATACGACCCATTTTTCACAACAAAATCAAATAGTGAAGGTTTGGGACTAGGTTTATCGATTAGTTATGGCATTGTACAAGATCTCAAAGGAAGTATAGAAGCGACCAACCATTCGAACGGCGGCGCTGAATTCCTGATAACATTTCCTTCCTACAAAAAAACAACGGACTAAGACCCAATGAAAGATACCGATCCAAAAATTGATGGTCCTGTTTATCTAATTGACGATGAAAGAGCGATTAGGGTTTCAACCCGCCAATGGCTCGAACTTGCAGGTCACGAAACTGTTGAGGATTTTCAAGATGCCCGCTCAGCACTCGAAAAACTAGATTGGCATTATGAAGGTATTGTTATTTCAGATGTTAAAATGCCAGGGATGGATGGGCTTTCGCTCTTAAAGGAAGTTAAAAACATTGATGGCAACATTCCTGTCGTTCTTGTAACGGGGCATGGCGATGTGTCTATGGCTGTGGAAGCCATGCGTATTGGAGCCTATGATTTTATTGAAAAACCGTTTGAGCCAGAACATCTATTGGACATTGTCCGTCGTGCACTTGAAAAACGCGCCCTAGTCCTTGATAACCGCGCTCTAAAACGTGACCTCTTTGCTGCCGAAGGCCTAGATGCCAGACTAGTTGGTGCCAATCTTATTATGCGCTCTCTCAAAAGAGACATAATGGATATTGCCCCGACCAATGCGTCTGTTCTCATTCAGGGAGAAACAGGAAGTGGTAAGGAGGTTGTTGCAAGTTGCCTTCACGAGTTTGGGCCCAATCCATCGGGAAATTTTGTCGCTGTTAACTGTGCCGCCATTCCAGAACAAATGGCTGAGAGCGAGTTTTTTGGCCATGAAAAAGGCGCTTTTACTGGGGCACAAACTCGACGAACAGGAAAGCTAGAAGCGGCAAACGAAGGAACCCTTTTCCTTGATGAGCTTTCATCCATGCCGATGGAACTACAGGCCAAGCTCTTAAGAGCCCTTGAAGAACGTAGGGTCGTGCCTCTTGGTGCCAATAACTCCAGACCTGTCCAGTTTCGCTTGATCGCCGCCCTTCAGGAACCTCCAGAAGAAGCCATTGCAGCAGGTAGACTACGAGAAGATCTATACTACAGGATTGCCACCTTTGTAATGGCGATCCCTCCTCTTCGGGCACGTAAGGACGACCTCCCTATTCTATTCCGCCTCCTTGCCAAACGAGCTGCTGAAACCTTTGGTCGAGAGATTGAGATGCCAGGACCAGAAGGTATCGCCAGCCTTATGGCCCATAACTGGCCTGGAAATGTTCGTGAACTTAGGAATGCCGCAGAACGTTACGCCTTGTCGACAAGGCCTTCTGAAGAAAAGCTCTCCATCATTTTAAACAATGAAAAAGAAATTCAGGCAAAAACCTCTCTCCCGCTTATGGAGCAAGTCCGTTTGTTTGAGAGAAACGTTATTCTTGCCTCGTTGGATCGCCACAAAGGCAATGTTGCGGCTGTAATGGAAGAGCTCTCCATTCCTCGGAGAACCCTGAACGAGAAAATGGTTAAATACAATCTCAAGAGAACTGACCACGAATAGTTTTTAAAATAGGCGAAATTCCGCCGATAAAGAATTACACCGTCGGCAAACACTTGCCAGCAACATTATTACGTATGAATTTTATTCAAAAAAAACAGTATGTTACAAATTCGTTAAACTGGCACATCCTTTGCTGTTATAACTACAGGTAAATAACACTCGTTACCTACCGAATGTTGTACTTGTTAGTTTAACGAATAATAAAACAAATCCTATGGGAGGATACTCATGCGTAAACTTACCCTGCTATTGGCAGCTGCCAGTGTAGCTCTAACGGCTTTTGCTGCTCAGGCAGAACCTATCGTAATCAAACTCAGCCACGTGACCAAAGAAACGGGTCACCCAAAGGGTGAAGCGGCAGCTCTTTTTGCAAAAAGAGTTAACGAAGAAATGGCTGGTAAAGTCGTTGTAGAAGTTTATCCAAACTCTACACTTTATAATGATGACAAGGCCCTGGAAGCTATTCTTCTTGGCGATCTTCAGATGGCTGCTCCTTCTCTTTCCAAATTTGAGAAGTTCACTAAAAAATATCGCATCTACGATTTGCCATTCTTGTTTAATGACATTACTGCCGTTGATCGCTTCCAAAACAGTGAAAAAGGCCTTGAGCTTCTTGGTGCTATGGAAGACCGCGGGCTTCGGGCTCTTGGCTATTGGCACAATGGTATGAAGCAGATTTCTGCAAACAAACCCCTTGTAAACCCAAGTGATGCCGAAGGCTTGAAATTCAGGGTTCAAACATCAGACGTTTTGGTTGCAAACTTCAAAACACTTGGTGCCAACCCACAGAAAATGGCTTTCAGTGAAGTTTATGGTGCACTTCAACAGGGCGTTGTTGATGGTCAGGAAAACACTTGGTCAAACATTTACACCAAAAAATTCTATGAAGTTCAAGATGGTGTAACAGAAAGTAACCACGGTATTCTTGATTATCTTATCGTAACTTCTTCAGAATTTTGGGAAGGCCTTCCAGCTGATATTCGTGCTGATCTAGAGCGTATTCTTGCTGAAGTTTCACAAGAACGTAATTCAATTTCAGCCAAAATCAACCAAGACAACAAACAAAAAGTTATCGACGCTGGTGGCGTTGTTCGCACACTGACTGCCGATCAAAAAGAAGCATGGCGCGCAAAGCTCTCTCCTGTATGGAAAGAGTTCACAGGTGATATCGGTCAAGACATGATTGATGCGGCTTTAGCAGCTAACTAGGAGCTGCTAATTAAGAAGACTGCGGTCTTTTCATTCTGATCTGTTAATATATGGGGGGCTTGCTGGGTCCAGTACAGCCCTCCTTTTTGATATCCGGAAGCATTATCCCATGAGCAAAATTATCACGCACATAGAGGAAAGCTTCATCGTCCTACTTATGACCTCAATGGTGCTGGTCACCTTTTCGCAGGTCGTTGCCCGATACGTTTTCAATAGCGGGGCTTTGTGGGCGTTGGAACTCACTACCTATCTCTTCGCCTGGCTCGTTATTTTTGGTATTTCCTATGGCGTTAAAACACATATCCACATTGGCGTGGACGCCTTCGTTAAAATCTTCAGTACCCAAGCTCAAAGAATATTTGGACTGTTAGCTGTAACAGCCTCCATTATCTACGGCGCCATCATGTTTTACGGCGGCTGGATTTATGTTGGAAAGCTGAAAAAAATAGGTATTGAAACCCACGATATGCCAGTCGAAAAATGGCTTTTCTTAAGTATTTTAGTAATCGGAATGGGGTTATTGATCTATCGCTTACTTCAGGCCTTCTGGACCATTCTGACAAATAAAGAAGCTGTCTCCATCCTCGGGGATGAAAGTAAAGACGCGATCGAACAGTTCATGGACGATGATGCAAATAACAATAAGAATGAGGAAAAATAATTATGGCAATTGCTACCCTCTTCATATTGTTATTCCTACTACTGTTGGTCGGTACTCCTATCGCCTTTTCACTTGGACTAGCCAGTCTTACGACCATTATTTTCTTTTCTAATGATTCATTGGGTTCGATTTCACTCAAGTTCTTTGAAACCATGGAGCATTACACACTTCTTGCTATCCCCTTTTTCATTTTATCTTCAGCTTTTCTCTCCACCGGAGGAGTTGCTCGACGATTGATACGTTTTGCAATGGATTGTGTCGGTCACCTTCGTGGAGGTATGGCAATAGCATCTGTATTAGCTTGCATGCTTTTTGCTGCTGTTTCCGGATCTTCTCCTGCAACAGTTGTTGCTATTGGGTCCATTGTGATTGCGGGTATGCAAAAGGCCGGATACTCAAAAGAATTTGCAGCTGGGGTCATATGTAATGCAGGAACCCTAGGGATATTAATTCCTCCATCCATTGTTATGGTTGTCTATGCTGCGGCAACAGACGTATCTGTCGGCCGTATGTTTATGGCTGGCGTCATTCCGGGCATCATTGCTGGCGTCATGCTGATGATCGGTATTTATGTTGCAGCGCGTGTAAAGAAGCTTCCCCAACTCCCCAAAGCATCTGCATCTGAAGTTTTCAGTGCTTTTAGTGAAGCCATTTGGGGATTGTTACTTATTGTTATAATTATGGGTGGTATTTATGGTGGTATCTTTACCCCAACAGAAGCCGCAGCGGTAGCTTCCGTCTACGCCTATATTATTGCTGTTTTTGTTTATAAAGATATGGGCCCGCTTAAAGGAAAAGAATCTTCTTCACTCGGCATTAGTGATTATATAATCGCATTTCCGAAAAGCTTCTTTGATCCCGAGGTTAAAAAGACTGTTCTTGAAGCTTCAAAAGTAACAATCATGCTGTTATTTATTGTCGCAAATGCCATGCTATTTGCGCATGTACTAACAACAGAGCGTATCCCTCAAACAATAACAGCTGCAATTACAAGTGCTGGTCTTGAGCCTTGGATGTTCTTGGTTGTGGTCAATATTCTCTTACTTATTGCCGGAAACTTTATGGAGCCATCCGCAATCTTGCTGATCATGGCACCAATCCTGTTCCCGATTGCAATCCAGTTAGGTATAGATCCAATTCATCTAGGTATCATTATGGTGGTCAATATGGAAATCGGAATGATTACGCCACCCGTAGGGCTTAATCTCTTTGTTACAGCAGGTATAACGGGCATGCCGATACTCTCTGTCGTAAAGGCCGCCCTCCCTTGGTTGATGATATTACTGGTTTTCTTGATACTGATTACCTATGTACCAATAATCTCTACTTTCTTGCCTGACCTCGTTTACGGGGTTCAGCAATAGTTATGGAAGGGGAGCTTGGCTCCCCTTTTTCTTTGCCATTTTATACCAACACCTATACGCACCACTGGGGGAATTCTGAACGATGGAAATGACGGGCCGCTATATTATTAACTCTCCACGACAAAAAGTTTGGGAGGCAATGAACGATCCCCAAATTTTAAAACAGGCCATCCCCCGTTGTGATGAAGCAATCCGCCATAGCGACACAGAATTCACCGCTGTGTTTTCATTCAAATTGGGGTTCATAAAACCACAGCTTAAAAGCCTTATTACAATCTCTGACATTAATGCTCCGAACTCTTACGTCATGACCGCTGAAGGCCAAGGTAAAATAGCTGGTCTAGCAAAGGGCAAAGCCAATGTTGTTTTGATCGAAAAGGACGAAGGAACAACCCTTTTGGAATTCGAGGCCTCAGGTGATATGCAAGGTACCATCGCTGATATGGCATCGAAACTGGTGACCAAAACCGCCCAAAAGCTCGCCGATGATTTCTTTAAGAAATTTGATGACGTTGTTAGCAGCCAAAGACAAATGATATAAAGAACGTCACTAAGCAGAGTACTTTATTTTAATTGGTTGGGGATGGTGTTTCCAATTTTTCTGCCACAAATTTTTGCAAAAATTCCCGGACATTCTTTTCCGCGCCATGATCATATAAATCCATATGATAACCATCATCAAAATAGATCGCCTGCTTATCGTTTGGTATTAATTCGAATAATTTGCGGGAAAAAGCTATCGGAATAACCTCATCATTTTCCCCATGAAAAATAAAAACGGGGGCTTTCACATCAATAATTGATAAATCAGAGCGCCACTTGTCTTTAAGTAAGTATTTGACGGGGAGAAACCAGTATTTTGCCTGTGCGACATCAACAATGGAGCTGTAAGGTGCTTCCAGTATTACTGCCTGCACTGGAAACTGGGACGCCAACCAAACAGCCATTCCTGTACCGAGGGATTCGCCGTACATAATAAGTTTATCTTTGGTATAACCTTGTTCGCTCAGCCACTTTAAAGCAATCAGCCCATCCGCTTTAAAAGCCTGCTCTGAAGGGGTTCCTTCGTGGCCTGCATAGCCCCGATATTCGACTTGAAATAACCCGTATCCCATTTCAGCAAAGTATTTGAGCTTAGCTAAGCGGTCGCCCGTATGGCCAGCATTGCCATGAAACGCGACAACAACGGGAAAATTCTTGTTTGTGGGAGGAATGAACCAATGAGTGAGACGAACCCCATCCTCCATTTCAAGGTGAATTTCCTGAACACCGACCCCGCCATATTGTTCAGGTCTTTCGCGAAGAGGACCGCCGGGATAGACCAGTTTAGTTTGAATCAGATACATTCCGACCAGAACCATTATATAAAAGGTCGCAGCGAATAGAATCCAATTCATTAACAGGCTCCTGAAATTCATAATTTATATAATCACCTGAAAAGAGATTTGATACCAGCATGATATAGCAATTGTACGACAAAATATTGTCGGAAAAAGGCATGAAATAAATTCATAAATATTCCATAGATGAAGAATGATTTATACACTATTGCCCTTGAGGTAATAAGTTGAAACAATAAACCAAATTCAAGTTAATTTACTATAGAATATCAGGGAGTAACAAATCATGGATGTTCGTGCTGCTGTTGCCTGGGGTGCTGGCAAACCACTGACAATCGAAACCGTTCAGTTAGAAGGCCCCAAATATGGCGAAGTTCTTGTTGAGATGAAAGCAACGGGCGTTTGTCATACGGATGCCTTCACGCTTTCAGGAGATGATCCCGAAGGGCTCTTTCCTACCATTCTCGGCCATGAAGGTGCTGGTGTCGTTGTTGATATTGGTCCTGGTGTTACTTCGCTCAAAAAGGGCGATCATGTCATCCCCCTTTATACACCTGAATGTCGTGAGTGTGATTACTGCCTAAATCCTAAGACCAACCTATGCCAAGCTATTCGCACAACTCAGGGTCAAGGTCTTATGCCAGATGGCACCAGTCGTTTCTCTATGGATGGCAAAATGTTGCGCCATTACATGGGGTGTTCGACCTTTGCCAATTATAGTGTGTTGCCCGAGATTGCCTTGGCCAAGATCCGCGAAGACGCTCCCTTTGACAAGGTTTGCTACATTGGCTGTGGCGTCACCACAGGTGTTGGCGCAGTAATTAACACTGCCAAGGTCGAGCCTGGATCAAACGTTGTTGTCTTTGGCCTCGGCGGTATTGGTCTGAACGTTCTCCAGGGTGCAAGAATGGTTGGCGCCAATAAAATCATTGGTGTTGATCTCAATAACGACCGTAAAGCCCTCGGCGAAAAGTTTGGTATGACAGACTTTATCAACCCGAAAGAAATCGACGGTAATGTTGTTGAGGCGATCATGGATCTCACCAACGGTGGCGCTGATTATTCTTTTGAGTGCATTGGTAACGTCAACACCATGCGTCAAGCTCTTGAATGCTGTCACAAAGGTTGGGGCGTCTCCGTTATCGTTGGGGTCGCAGGCGCTGGTCAGGAAATATCAACCCGCCCGTTCCAACTGGTAACAGGTCGTGTTTGGAAAGGTACTGCCTTTGGTGGTGCCCGTGGCCGTACTGATGTTCCCCAAATTGTTGACTGGTACATGGATGGTAAGATCAATATTGACGATCTCATCACTCATACGATGCCACTAGAAGACATCAACTCTGCATTTGATCTAATGCACAGCGGTGAATCCATCCGTTCCGTGGTTCAGTACTAATAATAGTCGGGGCATCTTTTTATAGGTGCCCCCTCTTCTTTCCTCTTATGAATACAAATTAGGCCCCTTAAAATGAGTGACACTAAAATTACCGATCTGGAACTGATCAGCGAAAATAAGATGTTTGGGGGTCTACAGCGTGTCTATAGCCATGTATCCACTGTATGTAATGGATCAATGCGTTTTGCCATTTACCTCCCTCCTGCAGCACTTGAGGGTAAAAAAGTACCTGTACTTACTTATCTATCCGGCCTGACCTGTACCGAAGACAATGTCACCGTCAAAGCGGGCGCTCAACGCATCGCCAGCGAACTTGGAATGATCTTTGTTGCTCCCGACACCTCCCCTCGCGGACAAAATATTGAGGGTGAAGATGATAGTTATGATTTTGGGTCGGCAGCAGGTTTTTACCTTGATGCAACCGAGGAGCCTTGGGCCAAGTCATACAATATGTATAGCTACATAACCCAAGAGCTTCAGGATGTGATTTCTGCAAACTTCGATAGTGCAGATATGGGCCGCCAAGGTATTACTGGCCACTCCATGGGGGGGCATGGCGCACTCACCGTCCACTTAAAAAATCCAGATCTGTTTAAATCCTGTTCCGCCTTCGCCCCTATTTGTGCGCCAATGAGCTGCCCTTGGGGAGAGAAAGCCTTTACTGGCTATCTTGGCTCAGACAGAGATGCTTGGAAAAATTACGATGCAACAGAATTGGTTAAGTCTGCGTCGAGCAAAGCAACCTTGCTAATTGATCAGGGTTCATCAGATAACTTCTTGAAAGAACAGCTGAAACCAGAACTCCTGGATACGGTATGTAAACAATTTGGACAGTCTTTAAATCTGCGTATCCAAGAGGGTTATGACCATAGTTATTTCTTTATGGCGACCTTTATGGAAGATCATTTGAGGCATCATTTTGAAGCTTTGAAATCTTAAAAAAAACGAGGCCGTTAACCTTTTACAGGCTGCGTTAAGGTTTTAGTCACGAATACAATGGCATGATCTCATCATCGTTACAGGTAGTAACTTAAAATGAAAGAGGCAATGTATGTCTGAAATACTCGTATCCAGTGATAGTCTTACGCCGCAAGACATTAATCTTATCCAAACTTTTTACCAGAAAAATGTAGAAAGCGGAGATATCGGTGAAGTATTACCACTCGCAACACAAGACGGCGAGCAAGTCGTCGCAGTTCTCACCGCAGATAACAGTAATCTCCTCTGTGCTTTTGGCAAAGTAGCTGATTGGTATTGTGCTATTGATACCCATTCAAACGTTCTTGCAAAAGCGCAAGTCCTAGGAGATCTCGTTTCCGGGCTCACACCAGCATCGTTAGCTTAGATATTTCCCCACTAAAAAAGCCCTCCAGAATTAGTGGAGGGCTCAGAACGCTGACAAACCCCGTCATATTTGGCGGGGTTTTGTTTTGTACTAAG
>OJFV01000243.1_pt1 | contig 18604 bp, 20 predicted proteins | sample 1594391 | NCBI WGS metagenome assembly OJFV01 (sample SAMN05416856, study PRJEB24817) | seawater metagenome | isolation source: Sea water | place: Canada:Atlantic | collected 2013-11
TCTACACTATCCTCTTCGTCGGCAGCGTCAGATGTGTATAAGAGACAGCTATAGGAATTGAAGCAAAACAATGCAAGATAAAATAGGTATATATAGAAGGAAGATTTGACCAAAAGGCCCATCACCTAACGCTTTGAAGAGGTAACTAGAGGGTAATAAGGGATAATTAGTATTTATAATCACAAAGATATAAGAAACTCTTGAGAGATCACTTTAACTCTAAGAATATTTGGCTATAAAAATTAAGAGGTAATTTATAATAAGAAGAATAGAGTGAAAAAGTGAGTTCGCCGATAAGCCGGGTTCTGTCGTGGACAGTCATTCATCTGGGATATGCGTCACCGCATACCTCAAGCAACCTACCCGGATCCAGTGCGGGTCGCACCAATGGATCCCTATTTGGTCTTGCTCCGAGTGGGGTTTACCATCGCCATGAACTGTTACCAGTCATGCGGTGCGCTCTTACCGCACCATTTCACCCTTACCGGCAACCGAAGCTGCTTAGGCGGTATACTCTCTGCTGCACTAGCCGTAGGCTCGCACCCCCCAGGCGTTACCTGGCACTCTACCCTATGGAGCCCGGACTTTCCTCCACCTACTTGCATAGATAGCGACTGCCTGGCGAACTCAGACGACAAGATACTCTGATCACTCTTTTTGAGCAAGCAGTTTTCGCCCAAGCCTCTCGCTAGAGTGGAAGATGACCTATTAACCACCCCGAAGAGCCATGCTAGCCTTTCTTTTCTACCCGCCCCTGAATTTCAAGGGCGCGTTGATACAGTTCTTTTTTGTTTCCGCCCACCAATTCAGAAACTATCTTACAGGCCTTTTTAATCGGCATTTCAACCATCAGTAGCGTCAACATTTTGTCTTGCTCCGTGGTCGAAACTTCAGGAGCATCAACTGCCCCCTCTAACAGCAGAACAAATTCACCTTTTTGCTGATTAGCATCACTCTCTGCCCACTCGCGCACCCGCCCTATCGAGCCGCCTTTTATAGTCTCAAACGTTTTAGTCAACTCTCTCGCAACCACCAAATACCGTTCAGCACCATACACTTCACTCATCACCTCCAACGTATCAAGAATACGATGAGGGGATTCATAAAAAATAACCGTACGAGACTCATATAGAAAAGCATCCAATCGCTTTGTTTTAGCTCCCTGCTTTGCGGGCAAAAAACCTTCAAAAACAAATCGGTCCGACGGCAGGCCCGAGACACTTAACGCCGTTACCACAGCAGAAACACCCGGGATCGGCACCACCCTTACCCCCTGCTCTCGAGCTAACTTAACCAAAAAGTAACCAGGATCAGATATAAGGGGCGTACCCGCATCGGACACCAAAGCAATACTTTTGCCGTCTTTGACTTTGTCGACCAACGCTTGAGACTTTTCCCTTTCGTTATGTTCATGAAGCGCCATCAATCTCACAGTCACCCCAAGGTGGTTCATCAACCGCTGGCTATGCCTGGTATCTTCAGCAGCAACAAAATCCACTCTTTTTAATGTTTCGACAGCCCTTAAGGTAATATCATCCAAATTACCAATTGGAGTCGCAACAATATATAAACACGCTTCTGTATTCACCAAATGCCTTCCAATACCATCAACTTCTTTAGAAACCCTCTAACAAACAGAAAGCTACTCAAATTAACCATTTTTATTAATCAATCAACCACACGCCAAGCGTTATTTGTTATTCTACAGGATTATCTTAATAACATCTGTCAAACCTACACGACAGACAGCATTTAACGGTTACCATTTGACTATGCACATCATTATAAAAACCGCACTCATATTTTTTATCGCTATTACTGTCGGGTGCTCCACTCCCACCATACAACAAACCGAACAACCTAGCGTCACCATTAACGATGAAGGGCCGTTGTCCATAGAGGCGCTACTCGAAAACGCAAACAACACTGAAGACCCAACAATTAAGGCAAAATTCCAACTGCAAGCAGCAGAAAAGTTTCGCCAAAACACTCAGATCGAGCAAGCTAGATCGATACTCACCCTAATTAGCTACCCTTCACTGCCCCAGCAGATGCAAGAGCAATATATGCTTATAGCGCTATCCATCGCAGTTGAAGAACGAGATATAGAAACAATATCAGAACTACTAACCAACACACCCTCACACTTCTATCAACAAGTGCCTCCAGACATACAACGACAAGCTGGAGAGATAAAAGCCAAAGGCTACGACCTAACCAAGCAACCGTTACTCGCAGCAAAAGAAAGAATCAATACATCCGCGCTATATTCTGGGGATGAATACTGGAGCAATCACGAGCTAATCTGGCAGTCACTTAGCAAAACACAAACGTCAGCATTAAGTCAGCAACAAGATAGCTCTGAAAATTATGAATATAAAGGCTGGCTTGAGTTAGCAACAAGCATCAAACAAAACCAGATTAGCTTAGAGCAACAGCTCACAGCACTATCAGACTGGCTCAACCAGTGGCCCGAACACCCTGCCGCATTAAAGCTTCCAGAAGAGCTTGAACTTCTCTCAACCTTACCCGATAGACGTCCAGACAGCATTGCGCTTGCACTCCCCTTATCAGGGCCTCTAGGCAAAGCAGGGGAAGCCATTCGCGATGGCTTTCTAGCAACATTTTATGCAGATAAATACCACACAAGCAGCAACACTGAAGTAACACTGCATGACACCCATCAGCGAAGCTTTTCTGCTGTTTATCAAGAGATTCTAAATAGCGAACCTGAACTTATTATAGGCCCTTTAGATAAGGGTTCCCTCGTGGAGCTCGAGAAAATGGACTCGCTAGCAGTACCCGTCCTCGCATTGAACTATCTTAACGATAACGCCATAGCCCCCTTACAGCTATATCAATTTGGCCTTTCAGCAGAGGACGAAGCACGCCAACTTGTAGATAGACTATGGTCTACCGGAGCACGCCAAGTTGTCACAATAATGCCCGAGAGTAGCTGGGGACAGCGAGTATACCAAGCATTTTCAAAAGAGTGGCTAGCTCAGAACGGCGAGATTGTTGACAGCACTTTTTTCACAAAAAATAAACTATCGAGCGTCGTTGAAAGCTTGCTAGCGGTAGATAAAAGCAAACAAAGGGCACGAACAGTTCGAAACACCATAATCGAGTCTCTCGAGTTCACACCCAGACGACGTCAGGATATCGACGCTATTGTACTCATTTCAAAACCAGAAACAGCTCGGCAACTAAAGCCGTTGTTCTCATTTCATTATGCAGGCGACATTCCTATCTATTCAACATCCCACGTATACTCTGGCACCCCCTCACCCCAGAGAGACAATGACTTGAATGGCATTCGGTTTATTGAAACACCTTGGGGATTAAGTCAAACAAATGCCATAAAATACCAAATCCACCAACTGCTGCCCCAACGGGCTCAACGCTATGACCGGCTATTTGCTCTAGGCTCAGACACCTATACTCTCGCACCTCGACTCATTTTACTTGAACGAATTTCTGGAAGTCAGATCAATGGACAAACCGGGCTACTAACAATGAATGAGAAAAAACAAATACATAGAATCTTAGATTGGGCTCAATTCGTAGGCGGGCAACCTAGAGCGACAAAGTAGCCTCTTTAAACCAACTTTCTCAAGGATGAGACAATGATCAACACTACCGAACAAGGCAGCTATTATGAAGAGGTCGCCAGCCGCTACCTTCAAAAAAAAGGACTGACTTTATTGGCTAAAAACTTCCGGCATCGACAAGGTGAAATTGACCTTATTATGCGCCACGACAACACTCTTGTTTTCGTTGAAGTAAGATATAGAAAGCTAAGCGCTTACGGGTCTGCAGAAGAAAGCATTACCTACAAAAAACAACAAAGCATAATATCAACTGCAAACTATTTTCTAATGAAAAAGAAACTATGGGATACCCCGTGCCGCTTTGATGCTGTAGCCATAAAGCCTTCAAAGCTACCACTTAAATCACATGATATTAATTGGATTATTTCAGCATTTAGTTAAGATAATAGCTACAACCGCTATGCAGCAATGAAACAATACACTACCTCCAATTCAGCAGACTGAAATCACTCAACCTAACTCTAGCCACTGACCGAGATATAAAATGCACCCAGAAGACACCGCAAGAAAAATTATATGCGACAGTATCGACTCTCTTACCGACGTACTGGAAACGCTTCCTCAGAGTGTAACCGCTGCAAGCCAACAAATGGTTAACTGTCTATTGAGTGATGGAAAGGTTGTGGTGTGTGCAAACGGGAGCAGCGCCCCACTGGCAAGCTTTCTAACGACTAGCCTAATGAACAGACACGAACACGAAAGACCTGGGTTGCCAGCCATAAATCTATCATCAAATATCTCAACGATTACAGCAATATCCAGGGACTCAAATTACAACGACATTTTTTCAAAACAAATTCGTACGATAGGGCAATCAAAAGACACACTAATTGTTCTGACGGAAGACGGCAATTGCGCCAACGCCATTCAGGCAATCCAAGCAGCTCATGACAAAGAAATGAAAATAATAGCTTTAACGGGAGTCGATGGAGGGCATTCATCCTCCTTACTACAACCGGAAGACATCGAGATACGAATCACCTCTAACTCAGGCGCAAGAATACAAGAAGGCCACCTACTAGCAATAAATGCAATATGCTCTCTTATCGACCAACAAATATTTGGTGTAGGCTAAGCAGCATTACATACGCCTAGCATTATCACCAAACCAATAACAATAGTTGCACGAAACTAAACGTGCAACAGCTTACCCCCCTACTTTACGACCTTCAAGGACGGCTTTGACGGCTTATCTTTCTTTTCTTCTACAGGACCGTCAGGGTCTGGCGAACCAGGCTCAGAACCAAACACCATTCCTTGCCCATTCTCTTTTGCATAAATCGCCATAATTGCAACAAAAGGAACATAAACCTGCATGGGTACCCCGCCAAAACGAGCACTAAATTCCACCGCCTCATTATCGATAGTCAACCCAACAACAGCCGTTGGACAAATATTCAAAACAATCTGCCCATCAGTCACAAAGTCCTGAGGAACTTCGACCCCTTGAATACCCGCATCAACTACCAGATACGGTGTCATTTCGTTATCAAGAATCCACTCATTGAGAGCTCTTAGTAAATAAGGACGACTTGGCGTCATTATATTTCTCCACAAGATAGTGCAATGCTAGCCACCGAGCTGTAATTTAGGTATCCAAACTGTCTAGCTAAATCAGATTAAAAACCAGTGCAAAGAAAAAGGGATGCGAACATCCCTTTTTCTATACCCTGCAAACGCTAGATTCTCATCTCAAGTTCAGCATCTGAAAGGCTAGCCTTAAATGACTCTCGCTCAAATAGTCGCTCCATATATGCTTCGATTAGCTTCTCTTGCTTTTCTGGAAGCTCAATCCCCAGCAAAGGAAGTCTCCACAACAATGGTGCTACGCAACAATCAACAATAGTAAATTCCTCACTCATAAAATAAGGTTTCTCGTTGAATATTGGCGCAGTTGAAATAAGACTCTCTCGAAATTCCTTGCGAGCCTTCTCTACTGCGGCTTCGTCCTTACCTAACAAAATGGTATCTACGAAATCACACCAATCTTTCTGTATTCGATGCATCATCAACCGACTCTGCGCTCGAGCAACCGGGTACACAGGTAATAAAGGAGGGTGCGGAAAGCGCTCATCCAAATATTCCATCATAATATTGGCTTCATAAAGCACCAATTCGCGGTCAACAAGTGTCGGCAACGCATTGTAAGGATTCAGATCCGCCAATTCTTCAGGCTTGTTATCAGGATCAACATCAATCACATCGACAGCGACACCTTTCTCTGCCAACACAATCCTAACCCGATGACTATAATGACTTTGACCATCTGAGAAAAAGGTCATCGAAGACCGCTTGGTCACAACACCCATAGAGCTACCCCATAATATCGACGTTTCTATACCATTATAAAAACGGAAGAAAAAATCCAGCGAATGGAATTACCCACGCGCTGGACATAAGAAAGTAAACGAATTATACACCAATTTTCTAGTGAACGTCTTTCCAGTATTCCTTGTTCAAGAAATATGCTGGGATAAACAAGATCGCTAAGAATAATAGAACCCACTTACCCAAGCTTTCACTCTCCATCCGAGACGGCTCACCCATATAGACCATGAAATTAACCAAGTCATATATCGTTTCGTCATACTCAGCTTTAGTCATAGTTCCTTCAGTAGTATAACTTTCACAACCACTATCAGAAATAATACGACCACTTAATGGATCAACTACTGCGTCAGCCCCAGTTGCAGGCTTGTGAGCACAAACACCCTGCAAGCCAGCTAAGACATGAGGCATACCCACATCCTTGAAGACTGAGTTATTCACACCATATGGACGAGCAGGATCAGCATAGAACCCACGCATATAGCTATAAAGCCAATCAGGCCCACGAAGACGCCCCTCCAATGTTAGATCTGGTGGTGGGTTACCAAACCAATTCTTTGCCTGCGAAGGCTGCATGGCGATATTCATTAGCTCACCAATTTTGGCATCGCTGAATATTAAGTTTTCTTCATAAGCCGCTAAAGGAATACCCAAGTCAGTTGCAACACGCTCATAACGAGCATACTTCATAGAGTGACACCCCATACAGTAATTAGTAAACGTTGCAGCACCACTCTGAAGCGAAGCTTTGTCTTCTAAGTCAGGCTTCATATGATCGAGAGGAACTCCCCCTCCCGCAGCAAATGCAAATGCAGGTAATACTGCAAACACTATAGTTACAAGTATCTTTTTCATTAGCCTGTCACCCTTTCTGGTACTGGTTTTGTTTTATCGATTCGGCTATACCAAGGCATCAGGATAAAGAACGCGAAGTAGATAAACGTTAGTATCTGAGCCAAAGTAGTTTTCCCTGGAGTACTTGGAACAGCGCCCAAATAACCAAGAACAACAAAACTAACAGCAAATGCAATTAGCGAGACCTTGCTAATCCACCCTTTGTATCGAATCGATTTAACTGGACTACGATCCAACCAAGGCAACACAAACAGAATCGCAATTGCCGCACCCATTACAACCACACCCCAGAACTTAGCAGGCAAACCTAAAATACCAACGGTAACAGCGCGTAGCATTGCGTAGTAAGGCGTGAAATACCAAACCGGTGCAATATGTTCAGGCGTTTTCAGCGGATTTGCAGGCTCAAAGTTCGGTTTCTCAAGCGCGTAGCCGCCCATTTCTGGGAAGAAGAACACGACTGCACAAAAAACAAATAAGAATACGACCACTGCTACGATATCGTGAACCGTGTAATAAGGGTGGAATGGGATACCATCTTTAGGAATACCATTTTCATCCTTATTTTTCTTAATATCAACACCATCAGGGTTGTTAGAGCCCACTTCATGCAGCGCTAACAAGTGAAGAACAACTAAAGCCAGCAACACAATAGGTAACGCCACAACATGAAGAGCAAAGAAACGGTTCAATGTAACACCTGAAATCAGGTAGTCTCCACGAATCCATAAAGAAAGATCTTCACCTACAACAGGGATAGCACCAAAAAGGTTGATGATTACCTGAGCGCCCCAATATGACATCTGCCCCCAAGGCAGCAAATACCCCATAAAAGCCTCAGCCATCAAGACTAAATAGATCGTCATACCGAAGATCCAGACAAGCTCACGGGGCTTCTGATAAGACCCGTACATCAACCCGCGAAACATATGAAGATAAACGACCACAAAAAAGGCCGAAGCACCGGTAGAGTGCAAGTAACGAAGCAACCACCCATACTCAACATCACGCATGATGTATTCAATAGACGCAAACGCCCCTTCAGCAGAAGGGTTGTAGCTCATGGTTAACCAAATACCGGTTAAGAGCTGGTTAACAAGCACCAGCATAGACAACGACCCGAAGAAATACATAAAATTAAAGTTCTTCGGAGCATAGTACTTGCTCATGTGTTTTTCATACGCGGTGACAACAGGCAGTCGCGCGTCAACCCAATCAATCAACTTTTGCATTACGCGGTCTCCTCATCAACACCAATAATAAGATTATTGTCATCAATATATTTGTATGGAGGCACCTCAAGGTTTAATGGAGCAGGAACACCCTTATAAACACGACCAGACAAGTCAAACTTTGAACCATGACAAGGGCAGAAAAAACCACCCAACCAATCAGCACCCAAATCCGCCGCTTCAATCTCCGGACGATACTGGGGTGAACAACCCAAATGCGTGCAAATTCCAACCAGCACTGCAAACTCTGGACGAGAGGCTCGATAAATACCTGTAATATATTCAGGCTGCTGAGGCTCAAGAGATTCAGGATCCAAAACTTTATCGTTCAATTTTTCAATGTTGTCGATCATCTCTTGCGTTCGACGAACAATCCAAACCGGCTTACCACGCCACTCAACCGTCATCTGCTGACCTGGCTCAATCTTACTTATATTAGCCGTAACCGGTGCACCCGCAGCCTTCGCCTTCGCACTTGGATTCCAAGACGCGACGAACGGTACTGCAGCTCCGACAGCCCCAACCCCACCAACTACGGAGGTTGCGCCGATTAAAAATCGACGTCGGCCGGCGTTAACTTCGCCATTACTCATACTGGCTTCTCCCATCAAGCAGCTCACAACCCTTAAAAGGGTCATTTTTTAGTTTAAAAACTATAGAACCGAAAAATTTAAACGGCACAAATGGTAAAGAAAATAACCACTTTCTTCAAGAAATTTGGCATTTTAATCAATCGGCGTTGCGCTAAATCAACTATATAGAATTGACAGCCCATAAACAAAAAAAACGCCCGAAAGGATATCCCTTCGGGCGTTTTAAGACTGCATCCGAAGCGTAGATTAACGCTTGGAGAACTGTGGACGCTTACGCGCTTTGCGTAGACCCACTTTCTTACGTTCAACTTTACGTGCGTCACGAGTAACATAACCCGCACCACGAAGCGCTGGACGCAATGTTTCATCATATTCCATCAATGCACGTGTAATGCCGTGACGTATCGCACCAGCTTGACCAGTAGTACCGCCACCAACAACAGTAACTTTGATATCAAACTTATCAGTCATTTCAATCAACTCTAACGGCTGACGAACAACCATACGAGCCGTTTCACGACCAAAAAACTCGTCCAATGGACGATCGTTTACAACTATCTGACCACTGCCCGACTTGATAAATACACGAGCTGTAGATGTCTTACGGCGACCTGTGCCGTAGTTAAAATTAGTCGACATAATCGGCTCCCGTTAGATATCCAGTTGTTGCGGCTGCTGAGCAGTATGAGGATGCTCCGTGCCAGCGTACACTTTCATTTTTTTGAACATTGCACGACCCAAAGGTCCTTTTGGCAACATTCCCTTAACAGATGTCTGAATAACTCGCTCAGGGGCTTTTTCAATCAGCTTCTCGAAAGAAATCGACTTAATACCGCCCATGTAACCAGTGTGGCTGTAATACATCTTATCTTTTTCTTTCTTACCTGTTACGCGAACTTTCTCACAATTGATTACAACTATGTAGTCACCAGTATCAACATGTGGAGTATACTCTGGCTTATGCTTGCCCCTAAGGCGTCGGGCAATCTCAGTCGAAAGACGACCTAGAGTCTTGCCAGCAGCATCAACTACGAACCAGTCACGTTTTACGCTTTCTGGCTTTGCACTTAATGTTCTCATTAAATCCCGCCTTTAAATATATAAAAGGTCTTCCAATCACTCAAGCTTTCACCCAAACAAAGGAATCAGTTCAAGATTGCTAAAAATGCCCAACCGGCAGGAAACGGGGCAGGTTCCATTCAGTAGAGCGTTATAAAATTCAGGGCGCGAATTATAAAACAAATAAAAGACAAAGTACCAGCTTTATTTGAACCAATATCAACTTAATTGCTAATAAGCCCCCTAATATGGCCTTAATGCCCCAGCATACCGAATAAATTTAGCGTATTTTTCATCAATTGATCGTTTATGTCTTCTTCTCTCTCTGCTCTAGTAGAACAAAAAGCCTTATGAATTAACGGGATATTTAGGGGTGTATTGCGCTCACCCTGCTTGCCCGATATAGGCATATCAGGGCTATCAGTTTCCAAAACAATCGATTCTAGAGGAAGTTTTGAAAATGCTTGCCTAGTTTTCTGCGCTCGCTCGTAAGTAACAACGCCCCCCAAACCTAGATAAACCCCAAGCCTCCAGAATTCCACTGCCTGCTCATAACTACCTGAAAAGCCGTGAATAAGGCCTCCAGACACTAAAGCCTTACGTTTTAGTACCTGCAATATCAGATTATGCGCTTTGCGTGAATGCATCACTACGGGCAGCTTGAAACGATTAGCTAGATCAATCTGCTGCTCAAACATTGATAATTGCCGTGCCTGCTGACCCATTGTTAAATCAAGCCCGATCTCGCCTACCGCAACAATCTCTCGGTGCATGAGCAAAACTCGCTCTAGAGCTGTAATATCATCATCCCGATGCAGATCCAAGAAACAAGGGTGTAAACCAACGCAAGGATAGACATTGCTATATTTGGCTGATAACCGCAAAATCTTACTCCACCTAGCTCTACCGACTCCTGGTATAACTAGCAGTTTAACGCCTGAAGCCGCACACTGCACTATCAGCTCATGCCGATCTATATCAAACTCATCAAAGTCAAGGTGGCAGTGGGCGTCTGCATAAACCATAGCTCTACTCGCTAATGCTCTCGAGTTTTATGAAACTCAATTTCAGGATGCCGCTCTTGCGCCAACTGAAGATTTACCATTGTAGGTGCGATATACGTAAGATTATCCCCACCATCCAACGCTAGGTTATCAAAGGCCTTTTTACGAAACTGCTCTAACGTTAGTTCATCATTACACGTTGTCCAACGGGCTGTCGCAACACTGATAGGCTCATACATTGCATCAACCTTATATTCAGCTTTGAGCCTATGCACGACCACATCAAACTGCAGGACTCCTACAGCCCCTACAATAAGATCATTATTCTTCAAGGGACGAAACACCTGCACAGCCCCCTCTTCAGACAACTGAATTAATCCTTTATTTAGCTGCTTAGCCTTTAGCGGATCTCTCAATCGAATACGTCTAAACAACTCTGGCGCGAAGTTTGGAATACCTGTAAACCGCATATCCTTACCGGCGGCAAACGTATCACCAATCTGAATGGTGCCGTGATTATGCAGACCGATTATATCGCCAGCATAGGCCTCTTCTACTCGAGTACGGTCTCCTGCTAAAAATGTTAACGCATCAGATATTCTAACATCCTTACCAAGCCGAACATGGCGCATTTTCATGCCTTGTTCATATCGACCAGAACAAACCCTTAAGAATGCGACACGGTCACGGTGCTGAGGGTCCATATTCGCCTGTATTTTGAATACAAAACCAGAGAATTCTTCATCAGTTGACTCAATCGTACCTTTATCAGACTCTCTTGATAGCGGAGCTGGGGCCCATTCGTTCAAACCATCAAGCATATGATCCACACCAAAATTCCCAAGCGCCGTACCAAAGAACACGGGAGTCAATTGACCCGCAAGAAACTCCTCTAAGTCAAACTCGTGAGAAGCCCCCTTTACCAACTCGATTTCATCTCTTAGTTCTGCGGCATAATCTCCTAACACTGCATCCAACTCAGGGTTATCAAGCCCCTCGATAATTCGCTCATCCTGAATCATATGACCCTGGCCGGATTGATAAAGAATAATTTCATCGCGCAATAGATGATAGACGCCCTTGAACTGCTTCCCCATACCAATCGGCCATGTAACCGGTGAACAAGCAATCTTCAATACATCCTCAACTTCATCCATCAACTCAATAGGGTCCCGTATATCTCTATCCATCTTATTCATGAACGTTAATATGGGCGTATCCCTCATACGCGTTACATCCATTAGTTTGATCGTTCGTGCCTCAACCCCTTTGGCACAATCAATAACCATCAAACATGAATCAACAGCAGTCAGTGTACGATAGGTGTCTTCAGAAAAATCCTCATGCCCAGGAGTATCAAGCAGATTAACCAGATGATCCTTGTAGGGAAACTGCATCACAGATGTCGTAACTGATATACCCCGCTCTTTTTCCATCTCCATCCAGTCAGATTTTGCATGCTGCCCCGATTTTTTACCCTTCACGGTGCCAGCTGTTTGAAGCGCTTGTCCAAATAAAAGCACCTTTTCAGTGATAGTTGTTTTACCCGCATCAGGGTGGGAGATAATGGCAAATGTTCTACGTTTATTTATTTCTTGAGCAAAGCGGGACATGAAGGCTCTCTTAAAGATCACTTAAAAATAGTCAATTTTAGATTCTGGCGCGAATTATAACCAGTTTAACGTCATTTAGACATCTCGCTACGCAAGTCTCAACATTTGTACTCCGGCACATTATTAACAAATGCACCAAAATATGAAGCAGAGTGCGACTAGATGCCGCACTATTCATTTTAATTACACTGTATAATCATCCCTAGACATCAAACGAGCAATATTTAGTGGCTACACCTATACACTCCCTCGATAAAAACCTACTTCTCGTTAACACTGTACGCTGCTTTATTCTGTGTGCAGTTTTAGCCCTAGTTTCAGCGGGGTACTTTTTTAACGCGACAAGCGCAAGCATTTTTACCACACTGCTAACCCTGTCCTGTTACACAGTCCTAACCGTCTATACCTTTAGCCGGTTGAGCAAGCACACCTCAATATCTGAGAGCGAGTTCTTTTTTCATTTAGGCGCAGACATAACTGTGCTAACAATATTCTTTGTCTTTTCCGGCGGGTCGGCCAATCCTTTTGTATCGCTTTATTTATTCCCTATCATCGTAAGCGCGTCGCTACTTTCTTCAAGCTATACTCGCATACTGCTATTTCTTGGTATCACCTGCTACAGCGCACTCTTTGTAATTGACATGTTCTGGACAAGCGGTGGCACCTCACACACCGACTCACCTCCTCATAACATAGCAGCTCACAGCGGGCATAATGCGAATACAGAAACATCTGAAAGCTCCATGTTTTCGTTACACCTTTACGGAATGTGGTTTACGTTTGCGTTTAGCGCATTACTCATATCTACATTTGTAGTGAGAATGAAGAAACAGCTAGCCAAGCAACAACAAAAAATCAACACTCAAAGAGAGTCGGCTCTACGCGACGAGCAGGTTATCGCAATAGCCACTCAAGCCGCCAATGTTGCCCACCATATAGGCACCCCCCTCTCAACCATCTCAGTCATTGCAAATGACCTAAAGCTTGACCCTCAACTAGACGCTTATTCAGATGACTTAAAGATACTATCAAGCCAGGTTGAGCTTTGCAGGAATGAACTAAAACAACTTAGAATAGATACTGACAAGAACCATCAACAACTCACCAGCCATATCCAGGTTAACCAACAATTACACGAAATCATCGATGAACTAACACTACTTCACCCTCAGACCACAATTAATTTAGATCTTTCAAAGTGCCCACAAGAGCTAGGCACCCGAGCAGACCAAGGTCTTAAATTGGCAATATTGAGCCTACTTAACAATGCTTGTGAGGCTAGTCCTGAACAAATCGACATTAGCGTAGGGCAACAGAATGAAGCCCTTACCGTTCAAATAAGGGATTATGGCGCGGGCATCCCCCAAACACTAGAGGGCGTTCCTCAAAACCCGACCCAATCAACCAAGTCCACAGGGTTGGGGTTGGGGCTATTCTTATCTCATGCTACAGTTGAAAGACAAGGAGGGACGGTTAGACTCGTCAATGTTTCAGGTAATCCAAAAGACTCACCCGCGCAAAACAAAGGTACACTAACGGAAATAACACTCCCTCTGGATAGGAGCTAAAATGAACAAATCAATCCTGATTATCGACGATGATGACATATTCGCCCAAACCCTAAAACGTTCATTTGTTCGCCGCGGTTATGATGCCTGGACAGCCAACAATATTACTGAAGCCGAAAGTCTATTTACTCATAAACCAGACTTTGCCGTTATTGATCTCAAAATAGATAATGAAAGCGGTCTTAACGCGTTAAACGCTCTGATCCAGCAATCACCCGATACCAAAGCATTAATTTTAACTGGATATTCATCTATATCTACGGCCGTTAAAGCGATCAAATTAGGGGCTCAGAATTACCTGTGCAAACCCGCCAACACAGATGAAATACTAAAGGCACTAACAGACTCTGAAGAAACACAAGAAATCGTGGCAATAGAGGAAAACCCAATTTCGGTAGATCGACTAGAATGGGAGCATATACAACGAGTACTTAATGAACATGAAGGAAATGTGTCTGCAACCGCCAGAGCCCTCAACATGCATCGTAGAACCTTGCAGAGGAAGCTTCAGAAAAGACCCGTCAACCGATAGAGCGCGACATGACCACTGCATGCTCACGCTCCCTCCCTAAAGGGTAATAGTTCTTACGAACCCCTATCTGCTGATAGCCCTCTGAGTGATAGAGCGCCAATGCTGAAGAGTTAGACTCACGGACCTCCAGAAACATAATATCAGCCCCTAACCCCTCCGACCTTGTTAAAAGGTAATGAAGAATCAGTCGTCCCAACCCCTGCCTCTGACTATCGACTGAGACGCAAATATTCAATAGATGAGCCTCCCCAACCGCAACAGAAATAACACCATGGCCTAAGATCGCACCCTCAGTTTCTAGCAGCCATATTTCATCATTACCCGCCAACGAATCTCGAAAACTGCCTTCTGTCCAAGGGTGAGAGTACGCATTTCGCTCAATAGTTAAAACCTGATCCATATCTGATGCTAACATTTCACGAAACTTCATTTTATTCTATATGCGCTAATATGCTGCCAAACAACGCGCTTGTTTAAAGGCTCTCGCAGCAGATCATTTAAAGGTAATGTAGGAACCACCTTAACACCTCTCTCATCAGAAATATTCAGCTCTAATGATTCCCCTGAGAGCTTCGACAGTGATTGTTGAAGCAGTAAGTTCACTATCTTTTCACCCATCAGAAAGCCCGTAAGGCTATCTGAAGCTACTCGCTCTCCCAACCATTCAAGTAGGAGCGCTAACATCGACAAGGAGTCATTTCCTGGCAACCGTTTATTTCCGAAAAATGGCCACCTAAAATAGGTAACCGAAGTTGACTCAATACTCTCTCCCAATGCAGACGCTATATTTAACAATAACTGTCGCTTTAACGGTTCAGGGTATTCAACATCATTATCGGATATAAACCAATTTTTTTCTCCTACCCATAACATTAAATCTAGCGTTTCGATATTGACTATCGAAGAAGTAACCTCAGACATTAATTCCTGCGTCGAGACTACCGAAAAGGTTTCATTTGAATTTGACTTACCAAGCAGCTTGGATGCAGAGGCTCCCATTTCTGAATCAGTAGCAAGGGCTGTGGATTTCGCAGTAATGACATCCGCCAACTGAGCTGCTTGAGTAGTATTTACGTTAACTGGCAGCACATCAGGCGACACGACACCAGTAGCGCTTAGCGTCTCTTGTTTCGATGAAAGTGTACTTAGTATATCGGCTGCTGATTTGGGAATAGAAGCCCTTAACCCATCGCTATCATGGGTTTCAGGGTGATAAACTTCGGACTCTACATCACCCCCTAAGTTAGCACCAAATAAGAACTCTGGCGAAGTAGCGGCACCGGGCAACTCACAGCGGGAATACCATAAGGTCACCCCCATCTGCTTCAAATAGTGCTGTCGAGTCTGTTCAAACATCGCTTTGAGGGTGCTGCTTATCAGGCTTAGAAGATATTAGGTTTAATGCATTCATGTATGCTTTTGCAGATGCAATTACAATATCTGTATCGGAGCCAATACCATTAACAATTCGACCACCTAACTCGAGCCTGACTGTAACCTCTCCTTGAGAGTCCGTACCACTGGTAATCGCATTCACAGAATAGAGCTGTAAGTTGGCACCTGAATTAGCAATACTTTCAATCCCTTTATAGGTAGCATCCACAGGCCCGCTACCTTCTGATACCGCGGTAACTTCCTCCCCATTAACCGTCAACGTAATGGTGGCTTTGGGCGTAATACCAGTCTCAGAACACACCGACAAACAAACAAGCTTAAATTGCTCTTCAATATCAGGAACTTTCGTATCGCTTACCAAAGCCTGAAGGTCTTCGTCAAAAATCTCATGTTTTTTGTCTGCTAAGTCTTTAAACCTAGAAAATGCTGCATTTAGCTCTGTTTCGGTTTCTAGTTGAATACCTAGTTCTTCCAAACGACTCTTGAACGCACTTCTACCAGAGTGCTTCCCTAAGATAAGACTGTTGGTGTGCCACCCAACATCCTGAGCAGCCATAATTTCATAAGTCTCACGATTCTTAAGAATGCCATCCTGATGAATACCTGACTCGTGGGCAAATGCGTTAGCACCTACAATCGCCTTATTAGGTTGAACAGGAAAGCCAGTAATAGTGGAAACCAATCTCGATGTCGGAACAATCTGAGTCGAATCAAGACTCGTCTCTACAGAAAATAAATCCTTTCGGGTTCTAACCGCCATTACAATTTCTTCAAGCGATGCGTTTCCTGCTCGCTCCCCTAAACCATTAATCGTACACTCTACTTGCCGAGCGCCATTCATTACTGCGGCTAAAGAGTTAGAGACTGCCAACCCCAAGTCGTTATGACAGTGAACCGAAAATATTGCTTTATCTGAATTCGGAATACGCTCAATTAACGTTTTAATAGTCTCCCCAAACTCACTGGGGATAGCATACCCAACCGTATCAGGAATATTAATGGTGGTAGCCCCTGCATCAATCGCCGACTCTATAATTCGGCATAAGAAGTCAATTTCGGAGCGACCAGCATCTTCACACGAGAACTCTACATCAGAAGTATGGCTTCTGGCTCGCCTAACAGCGCGAACGGCTTGCGCAACAACCTGATCAGGCTCCATCTGCAGCTTATACTTCATGTGTATAGGTGAAGTCGCTATAAATGTATGTATTCTCGATGACTTTGCATTTTTCAACGCTTCTGCAGCACGATCTATATCCTTATCTAGCGCTCGAGATAAACTACAAATAGTTGAATCTTTAACTGTTTCAGCTATTGCCTTAACTGCATCAAAATCGCCGGGGCTCGCTATTGCAAACCCAGCCTCAATTACGTCAACCTTCATTTTTTCCAATGATTTGGCAATACGCAGTTTTTCCGCCTTAGTCATCGATGCACCAGGGCTCTGCTCCCCGTCACGTAATGTTGTATCAAAAATGACTAACCGATCTTTACCTGACATAACTTTCACTCCTAGTCGCGTTATGCGCTAAACGAAGCAATATTGTATTCGCTAATTGATTAATAAACGAGGTTTATCCATATAAATTAGCCCCATAGATAAAACCCAAAAAACATTAACCTCTAGAGGTCTCTCGGTATTCCCCTGGAGTATTTCCAGTCCATCGTTTAAATGCTCTATAAAAGGCACTCGAATCAGAAAAACCTAGCATCATTGCGACGTCTGTTAACGGAATACCCGTATCAGATACATAATCCAGAGCTAACTTTTTTCTCAAGTGATTATAAATCCCTTGAAAAGTAACACCTTCATCAAAAAGCTTTCGTTGAAGCCCTTTTTCACTGATGCCAATTTTTTGAGCTACAAACGCGCGACCTACATTATGGTCACACATATATCGTTGTAGAATCAGCGTTACCTGATCTGCTGCACTACTAGCATTGTTCAACTCTATTAATCGCTGCTTGGCATGACGCTCATGAACATCACATAATTCCTCATCAGCTTCCAACAAAGAATGAGCTAACATCTCATGTGAAATTAACAGACCATCAAAATCAGAATTGAAATTAGGTTTTACGCAAAAGACACGCATGTACTCTTCTACATCAGAGGCACAATCTCGCTTAAGAGACACCTCAATTGGCACAACCAATTTACCTGTAACCCAGCGAGAAAACGCTAGTACCGAACCTAGTACAGCATCAATTTGGTGATAAAAAAACGGGAGAGCCCCAGGCTGAGGATGATAAACAAGCCAAACACCGCTGGCTACCGGCACTCGCTGAAAAGCCCCTCCGTCACTAATAAGTCTCTGATATTGATTAAGCTTATTAAATGCTTCACTAAGGTTCGCAGAATTCATTAGCGTATACCCAACAATATGAAAAGTAGAAGGCCTTACTTGCTCACCTAAATGCAAACCGAAAAATGGATCTGCCGTCTCACTTATACAAGCCCCCCAAATTTTAACCGTTTCGTCCATAGTCAATCGACGGCCTTTATCTAAAATATCAGTAGCCAAGCCGGACTTCTGTAACAGGTCCGAGCGATCACAGCCTCGCTGTTCCGCAAACATCAGAAGACTTTTAACCCAATTCAATGAAACTGTTATTTCTTTTTCATGCATTCCTATTTAAACCTCACCCACAAACCACAACCACTTAAAACATAGATTTATTGTTTGTATAGTGATTTGCTATGCTAAAAGACTTACTGCCAAGACTACACCCTAACACAGTCACAGAGTGTGCTACCGATCCCTTTCTTGCAGACAATAAAAAACCCCGGCAGGATAACCTACCGGGGTTTCG
>OJFV01000245.1_pt1 | contig 18509 bp, 11 predicted proteins | sample 1594391 | NCBI WGS metagenome assembly OJFV01 (sample SAMN05416856, study PRJEB24817) | seawater metagenome | isolation source: Sea water | place: Canada:Atlantic | collected 2013-11
AAGAGACAGTACCCAGCCAACGATTTTAACACCAGCAAAGATTGAACCAAATATCGCCAGTTGAGTCAGCGGAAAAGCCCACTGATAAGTCATACCACAGACTCGGCTAAATATATTAGTAACCGCAAAAATACGCGTTCTCTGATAACTACTATCGCTCGCCTCGAAGGCCATGCATTTCAGGGGGATACTATAAAAAGAGCCTGCAATATGAAAGAGCAACGAAAAGCCACCTAGATACAAGAATTTGTGATTATCACTCCACTCTAACGGCACACTCCAGAGCACACCATACAAACAACCACTCGCAATTGCGGCACAAAATAAAAAGGGCTTTCGTCGGCCATACCTTGAATGAAACCCATCAGATAAATGCCCTATCCATGGTTTTAATGTCGTCGCAATAACCATAGGGATCACTGAACATAAACTTAGCAAAAATGGATCAAGGCCCAGTGTCATCTGATAAAATGGAATAGCAAAAAGCAAAAAGCCTTGATTGCTATAGAACATGGAGACATGCCCAAAACCCAGAGCAAGCAATGTTTTATTTTTTACGGTGTCAGGCTCTGCAGAATCGGCAGTCGACATTATTGATGCTCTACGTTGGTAATAGATTGATTACAGAAGGATTTAATTAACCGTCTGCAAGGTAAGCAACCAGTGTAATTCAATTATTAACGCTTTATCCATGACTAATTCATCATCGGATAGGCTGAGTTTGCTAGGGCTAATTCCAGAGATAGACCTACGAAAACGCAGTACAAAGGGGCAAGGAAAGATGAGTTTAAACACAGAGATAAAGTTAGAACCTGATTTAATAAGTCGCTCCATGTTTATAATCTAAATAGCCAGTTGCCGATGGCTGTACCTCAATTGAATAAACGAGGTCGAAAGCATCAATACAGACTAACCTAACTATCACTTGGTCATTTCAGGGCGAAAGGGCTTTTATTGTTTTTAAGAACGCATTTTAGAAATAACTTAGTGCGACACTTTCCTCAGCAAGAGGCGGTTAACATCAATCAAAAATGTAACCGCATCGAATGCTTAAAAATGCTAATTTTCAGTACTAATGTACTTCCATCTAGCGGTTAACCAAGTGTCCATCATGCGGTAGCCAAGCGCTCTAACAGATAATGTTTTACGCCTTTCTGGCATGAGTGTTTCAGGGTAAATCCATCCTCCTGACTCATGAAAATAAGTTGCTATATTTAGCAACTCTAGTAACGCAATATCACTTGGCGCCTCTGCAAACATTTTGCCCAGCGTAACAACAGGGTCAATTTTACCCACAATTCCTAGAAACTCTGCCGCTCTGCCTCTAACTAAGAAATTATCGTCATTTTCTAGCAACTTACTGGCAGGTTGAACAAATACATCCGCGTCGTGACCAAATGAGCTCAGCACGATTAAGGCCCAATAGCGTTGCCACGGGCTTGTCGATTTCAACAATGCTGCAAGCTGCTTTTCGACCACGTCAAACGACTGCAACTGTAGATTAGCAATATCAATCAATTCTGAAATTTCATCCTTGTGTTGTTGTCCAAAAACAACTGGGTTATTCGTCATATTTTCGAGCAAATAAGCTTCAGGATAAAAGCTTAAGTCAGGCATAGATTTAAGCTGCTTATTTAGCATTGCCCGCAGTTTAACAAGCTCGTCGTGATACTGAGGGTCATCGGCTAAGTCGTGTAATTCGTCTGGGTCTGATGCGATATCATAAAGGCGTTCTGGCGATTTAGCGCGGAAAAATGCCGATTGAGTAGGAGGTAATTTTTCCTTTTCATACAAGGCTTTCCATTCTCTATAAGCAGCCTGTTTATAACGATATTCGGCGAACATGCCGTCAGGATAATAAGGCTGGTAACTACGAATGTATTTGAAGTTTCCTTTTCTAATCGCGCGAAGTAGATCGTATTTTTCATCAAAACGATCAGCATATGAAAAGCTATAATCTCGGGTTGCTAATGATTTTTTACTGACGTCATTTCCTAGAAAAGCACGACCGTCATGTTGAGGTGAAGGTTTAATACCGGCCAATTTTAATATTGTAGGCGCAAAGTCGATAAAATTTACAAAACCGTCCAGTCTTGCGTTTTGTGCATTTTGCATGTCCCCAGCGAGTAAAAATCTAAAATGTTCAGGAATACGAACCACTAAAGGCACATGCAAGCCCCTTTCAAATAGATAGCCTTTACTCGCCGGCATTACACCTCCATGATCCCCAAAATAAAAGATAAACGTGTCTTCTAATAGGCCCTCGTCCGCTAACTTTTTAACCATCTGGCCGAGTTTATTATCGATGATAACGTGGTTATCTAAATATCGCTCTAAGGTGTACCTGAATAAAGCTGTGTCAGGATAAATTGGAAACCTATCCATATTTTTGATGCTGTGGTCATTCATATGAGTTGTTAAGTCCTCAATAGGAAAATGCAGTGTATGCTCATGGGTATCTTTCCAGGTCTGCATATGAAAAAACGGCTGGTCGGCTTTGCGACCGTTCCAAGAAGCTGTTTTACTGGTATCGTTCCACACGGTTGTTTTAGTTTTTTCGGTAAAATTAAAATCGTTTTTAGCATTATTAGAGGTGTAATAACCCGCCTCTTGCATCAGTTGGCCAATAGATTTTACGTCATCGGGCAGCGTAGCAAGTTTATAGGGTCGATGAAATTCTGTGCCAATACGAGGCCCATAAGCCCCAGTTGCTAATGTTGTTCTAGCGGTAGAGCAAACAGGTGCATTTGAAAAAGCGCTATTGAAGATAAGCCCTTTGGCCGCTAGCTTTTCAACATTGGGCATACTGACGCCAAAGCCATCAGGATTATCTGGGTTATACAGTTTTAGGAATTCAGCAGAGTTATCCTCAGAGACAATCCACACAAAATTCGGGCGCTTTACTACTGCAGTCTCGCTATTACTTTGCCCCCAAGAAAAACTCAACGGTAAAAGCCCAGTGAGTAAAATTAATGAACGGATTATCACGCTGCCATATACAGTACGTTTTTTCATATTCTTAATGACACCTTAGGTTGTGTTTCATAGTGGTAGAGCTTGTAGCCCCTTTGCACGATAGAGTCAGGAAAGCCTGATTTGCTGACATTGGTTAATTCAAAATCGCAGTGATTTAAATCCCCCACAAGAGTACGCAACTCACAGCTATTGTGTGCTTGGACTCGCCTGTGGGGTGACTTGTTAGAATTACTTGGGTTATTTAATTGAGCCGTCGTCATTAAGCGTTTTGGCTGATTTTTCATCTACCATTACGGCTATATTGTAGTGCCCTGTATAATGGTTGTTTTTAAGCGTTATATTGCGACTATTTTCGAATTCAAAAACAGGGGCACTTGGGTATAACTGTTCTTTATCAATGTTCCTATCAATGGTGTTATTTTCGATCACTATTCCTTCAACTCTGTCGGCCCAAACGATCCGTCCCCCATGGGTATCTATTTTGTTATCGATAAAACGTATGTTTCGATCATAGAGTTGGTCTTGATTAAACGTTTCACCCAACTTAGGGGTAACATATAGCACTGCTTGTTCTCCGCCATAATAAGAGTTGTATTCAAAATGGTTATTGCGAATTAACACATCGCCGACAGCGCCAGCTTCAAACCACACAAAGGTTTCACCACGGAATAGGATTGATGCCATCATTGAGGAAAAGTAGTTATCTTCAATCACCGTTTTCAATGGCGTTTTTATGACAACGTTTCTCGCACGATGATTTTTAATACTGGTGTCTCGCATGGTAAAAGTCGGGTACCATGTTTTGTTCTCTATCATATCCCCTGGTTTCAATCCCTTAGGCAATGGTTTTGAAAAAGTGAGCTCTGAATAGGTTTCATTGATGACATTAACCTTGGTCACTGTATTAACGTGTTGGCGGTCAGTATTTGGCTGTTGAATAAACCACACCTCATCCCCCCTATCAGCAAATTCGTAACCTAATTGCTCCCTATGTCCAAATTTAAATCTAACCGTTTTATCGCTAATAACTTTGTCAACAATGACGTAAGTACCACGAAGATTTGTGCCATCATCAAGCATATTCTCGAAGCGGCTATCTTCAATCAATACATGACCTCGGCAATTAGCAAAATGAGTCGCGTCAGCGATGGTAGATATCACTCGGTCACTGCCTTCACTTAAATACACACCCGCTTTATGCAAGGTGATGTTTTTGGTACGTTCAAATAAAAATCCCATGCCTAATGCGTGATGAACCACCACATTGTCTATTTTTATGTTCTTAGAGTTTTTCACATGAAACGCAGGTGCATACCTATGTAGGTCGCGATCTCCTTTAGAACTGAATAAGCTACCAACAGGCGGAAATGCCTTTAATTTCTCATGGATACGTAATAAACCGTTGCTTAACTTTTCTACCTTAGTCGGGCGACTTTTCGCATCTTTAACCCCGGGGTAAACTTGCTTGGTATCTGGCTCCCAAGCTAACGAACTTCCCAGTTCCGAAAAAGAGAAGCCATCTACGTTAGGAAAGGTTATCTCTCCGTTTTTAATCGCCCACTGATGGCTGCCGTTGATCGGCTTTACGTCTCGCCAGCCCTCTTTTTCATTAACATCAATAATTTCTGCTAAAAATGTAAATGGAATATCCCAGTCTATTGTCAGGTTTTTAATCGTGACATTCTGGCTATGGTAAATCTGAAAAGGCGCTACCCGACCATGAAATATGAAGTTGGAACCATTGCCGTCTATTTCTACAGATTGGAAGTCATCCAAGGGAAATATGACTTTTTTCAAGCCGTTACCGTGATTGGTAATCGTACTATACCGTTCAGTGGCCAAATCTGGCATAAATCGATATTCGCCTTTTTCGAATACAATTTTAATATCTTTATCATCTGTGGCGTTAAGCGCTTTTAATAGAACGGGAGTCATATCGCTCGCAGAGGGGGATAATCGTATCTCAGTGGTTGCCTGAGCATTCGCCGTGAACGCAATTAACAGACAACCTACAATCAATGCCATCGTCTTCTTCATATTTACCTGCCTATCGTAAAAGTGATTAAATTTAAATTCGTTGTTTAGTAAATTGGTAGCGCACATGGAGCCACTAATTCCAAAAAGGGATTACGTTATCCCTAATACTAACTAAAATATTTTAAATAAGCACTAAAACAACAAAATAAATCTTTATTTTCACACCTGCTTTACATCTATTCACCGATTAATGAGAAGGTGAGAGCTGTATCCCCTATTGCAACTGCAGTAAATAACATTGTAAAGAACAGAGCTTAGGGGATGCTCGCTCAACCGCCCGAAAGAAGTTAGGAATAAAGTTAGGAATATAGAGAATGTATTCTCCGATGGGCTAGGTTTGTACTATTCCATCGCTTGAATTGAGAGTGACGATGTGAGGGTACAGTTTACAACACCAATTGTGCTTCTGTACGAAAGCAGCAAAACAAATTAATGCTTTGCTGCCAAATAGTTATAAATCTGTGACGCGGATCCTTTTGTCAGTTGGAATCAAGCAGATAACACAGGTTACTTGACGCCAGAATACTGCTCGACTCCCATCTCTTTTTCCCACGATTGAAGTTTCTGTTTTAAACGGGCAACTATTTCAGGGTGCTTGTCAGCTAAATCCGTGGTCTCGCTAACATCATTGGGAATATTATAAAGTTTGAGCAGCCCACTGCGATAAGCAAGTAATTTCCACTCATCTTCACGCACCGACGCATATAAATCCTGATAAGCACGATAACCGTAAATCGCATCCCCTCGGGCCAATTCGGTATCATTTTTAATAGTATTCATCAGTGATACACCATCTAAATCTTTAAAGTTGTCGGGCTTTAAGCCTGCAATGTCAACCAGGGTGGGGAAAAGATCCGTTGACTGAACAATACTGTGATTCACAACACCTTCTTCAATGACGCCAGGCCAGCTAACGATAAATGGTACTCTAGCGCCTCCTTCATAAAGCGTGTCTATGCGTTTGCCCCCTCGAAGTGGCGAGTTATCGAATAAACCACCTTGGTCTGAAAGGAACATAATAATGGTATCTTTTTCTAACCCCTTAGCACTGAGCGCTTGACGTACCTTGCCAACAGATTCATCGATAGCAGTGATCATTGAAGCATATTGAGCATCCTCTTCAGACATGCCTTTTGCCTTGAAATGTGCGACTAAATCTTTACGACCAACAATGGGAGAATGTATTCCGTAGTACCAAAGCGATAACATAAACGGTTGTTCTTTATCATAATCGTCAATGAATTCGACTGCTTCGCGAGTAAGCCTATCAGTCAAATACTCATCTTTGGCATCTGCTAACGTATCAGAAAATTTAAAATAAGGAGGATAATAACTTGATGGATGACCAAAGTTGGACGTACCAATTTGCTGATCAAAACCTTGATCAATAGGGTGGTATCCTTCATGGCCTAAATGCCACTTACCGACAAATGCGCTATAGTAACCAACCTGCTTTAATGCCTCCGCATAGGTTATATATTTTGTATCTAGCCAATTGGTACTTGGCATTTGAGCCGGGTCTTTTTCCCACAAATGTGTTTTTTGCGTGGTACGTCCATATTTATCAAAACCATATTGAGGCTTTTGCGGAATATGCCTCACCATCTTTAGTCTAGCAGGATGCAATCCAGTGAGGAGCGTCGCACGGCTGGGGCTGCAAGTCGGCGTTGCAATATGCATACTATCGAATTCCATACCTTGAGTCGTTAGTTGAGTGATGTTAGGTGTTTCGTATTTTGGTGTTCTACTTTCTGTTGCCATCCACCCCATATCATCAACAAACAACATAACAATGTTTGGTTTTTTTACATCTCGAGCTTCAACAACTTGATCTGCATAACAAAATGATGGAAATGAACTGGCGATATACAACGTGGCAATGCATAGCGGCTTTCTAATATTTGAAATCATACTTAATCCTTAATTTGCACTCTTTGGCTCCTCAACCACCGACTGTTCAGAAACCCTCTTCACTCGCTTTCAACCAACAGTTAATCGGTTGGCGAGCAGAAACAGTGTGATAGGCTGTCCGCTTTCGTTGAAACAAGTATCGACCGAACTCGACAAGTAGCTTTGTGAGTTTAAATGCTGAAACTATACGTTTTGGCTCATCAGAGTGGTCGAAAGTTGCCGAAGTAGAATATAGAGCTGTATTTCTAATTAACCGTCACTCGGAAAGCTGTTAACAACTCAAATCTAGGATAACGATGTCCCTAAAATTTGTAAATAAAAGATTTTATCAGCCGATTTACTGACATTTTCCTAGCGATTGTTGGTTCACAATGAAAACCGCATTTCACAAATAATTCGTCCAGAGATTTATTAGACTTCGTTTATTAAGTCACTTATACGTATCGTGGCGACTCACAAGGGCTGTTTTTAACGGCAAATCCGACAAGTCGATCTTGCATTAAAAGACTCCTCTGAGATAGTGGCTCGTTGTATTTCAAAGTATTGCGAAGTTAGTGTGTCAGAAATACCAAATCAGTGTGGTTAGGTGCTCCCATATCTAAAGCCCCCGCTATTAAGGTCCCAATGACGGTCTTCATTGCACTTATTATGGAGCACAACGTTTGTGGAAGACCATCAGAGTAGATGTTTAGGTTGGTGTGGTACAAAGATTCATTCAGAAATAGGCTAAAGTTAGCACGACATTATACAGAATACAGCTCCCATAGAAGGAGCTGCAAGATTAACATCTAAAAACTTGCGCGTGCGCCTATGGCGTATCTAGGCCCACTCGATTCTAAAGATAAAAACTGCGAATCGTATCGACCATGTTGCCGTGTAAATGAGTCCGTTAGATTTGTTCCTTCAATAAATACCTGTACATCCTTGGTAATATTGTAAGCAATCCTCGCGTCTATCTGGTCATATTGCTCAGTAAACCAAGGTTCAACTCCTTGTAAACGGGTGAAAAACTCTTCTCGATTATTGTATGCAATACGCGCTTCAATTTTCGTGTCGTCATAGAAAAGAACGATGTTTTGAGAGTCCCCCAAGCCAGGTAAAGCAATATTGTTATCAATCACGTTTACGTCGAATTCGTCTTCAGCACTCACAAAGGTCAAGTTGGCGGATATGCCAAAGTAATTAAAATGATCGGACTGTTGCCACTGAGCAAACTCACTTTGGTGGCAACTCTGGCATGCTTGCGCGCCAATATAATGTGGCACTTCAATTTTCGAAGCGGTTTTAGAGGTCGCTTTATTAGTCGCACTAGAAGGTGTTTTGGACTGAGATGTGGACGAAGTATCGTAAGGTAGCGGACTGCTATTTGTGTCCGCCGCAACACTGCCGACGCTGAAAAGTGCAGCCCACATAAAAGAAAACAATAAAGCGTAAAATGTTATCTTTTTCATACGTACCCCATCTGCTGCATGCCACTTCGTCACGTTCAACTGCTTATATCCTTGTCAAAATTCTTGGTCTTATTTCGTTAGAACCTAAACGCTCTTTAACGCATCACTGCAAATAGCTTTATACCTAACTGCTTTACTGTCAGGGAAATTAAAGAGCTGTTATTACAGGGAAATATTGCTTTTAGCAGTGACCGTGTAACCTTCTTTCATATTGTAGGCTTCCATCTACCTATACATCAGCGATAACAGAAAATTTTACTTTGTTATCAATACGCATCTCAGCACTTGGACCGGAAGAAGGACTTCTGGCGAAGTCATTAAAACGGAGCCAAATGCTGATTTTTCAAAGACGAGTACGCACAAGTATTCTTTTACTTTTTGATTGCATTCAAACGAGCTTGAAATTTAGCGACCAATTCTGGATGTTGCTCGGCTACATTATTTTTTTCAAATTTATCTTGTGATAAATCAAAAAGTTGCGCTGACGTTTGCAGGCCATTGGCTATCGCTGTTTTGTTCACTAACCAATCAGGGGTTTGGCCATTAAACGGCTCTATGTATTTCCAGTCTCCGCTTCTAAGTGACAAGGTAAAGGACTCCTCAAGCATTTCCTGACGCGCACTTAAACGGCTATCCAGTAACGCCGGTAGTACGTTAACACTGTCAGATGCTGCGCCTCGTTCTAGCGTCGCGCCAATTAACTCAGCAAATGAGGCGTATAAATCAATATGACTGAGCAACGCATCGCTTTCACCATTTTGAATCAATCCGTTTGGATAAGTAACAATCATAGGTACACGTGTGCCCGCTTCATAAGCACTGTATTTGCCACCTTTAAATCCACCAGCAGGATCATGATCACCCCGCAACTCTTCGGCTTGGTCGTTGTAGCCGTCATCCATTACTGGGCCATTATCACTTGAGAATACTATCAACGTGTTGTCGTATAGCCCCTGTTTTTTAAGTTCGTCAACAATACGGCCTGTCATCCAATCCATTTGTAAAATCGCGTCGCCTCTTGGGCCCATACCGGATTTACCTGCAAACATTTTGTTTGGCACTCGAGGAACATGAATATCATGAAACGGAAAGTACAACATAAAGGGCTGATTTTTATTTTCCTGAATAAACGAAATAGCTTTATCTGTAAACATCAGTGGAATATCTTCATCTACCCACTCGGCCGATTTACCTCCGGCCATCCAGCCGATACGGCTAATACCGTTCACAACGGTTGCACTATGTTGCAGATCAGCGGTTTGCTTTAGAGTTTCAGGAGATTCAGTTCCCACAGGTCTTTGCCCAATTCTTTTTTCATAGCTGACTGTTATGGGGTCGTTGGGGTCTAAGTTAACGACGTTATGATTTTCTAGAAATACGGTAGGTACCCGGTCACCCGTAGCAGGCATCAAAAAGCTGTAATCGAACCCTAATTCAATTGGCCCCGGCTTAACATCTTTGTTCCAATCAACAAAACCATCGCCAAGTCCTAGGTGCCACTTACCTACCACGCCTGTAGTATAACCGGCTCGCTGAAACATTTTAGGGAGCGTTGGCTTAGTATGGTCAATAATAAGGGGGGCATCACCGGGTAAAATAGCCGCATTGTTTCTAAAGGCATACTGCCCCGTCAACATTGAATATCTTGAGGGAGTGCATGTGGCAGCAGTACTATGAGCATCAGTAAACTTTATGCCCTCAGCAGCCAAGGCATCCACATTTGGTGTTTCTATGGCAGTCATACCATAACTGCTTAAATCGCCATACCCTAGGTCATCTACATAAAAAATAACGACATTTGGGCGCTCATCACTAATCACATCATTCATCTGAGTGTCAGTCGATATTTCTCTATTAGGATTTGAGCAACTTGATAACCCCATTACAGACGCAATTAATGCGCCACCAACCAATAAAACATGTTTTATGTTCATAATTCCTCTTTAACGAATTGCGGACGAGTCTGATTTACAGATAAAGGACAACGATACCCCTTTAATATCACATAAAAAATATATTACCGCTAGTTTAAACACCAAAATCATTAACATATTATTATTTACCATCTTAAAACATCAATAAAAAACCCATAAAATCAGCAATATAAGATATTTACATTAAAAACGTGATGTAAATAAATATGACAACCATAAAGGACAACGATTTACCCGCATTAAAAGTAATGGTAATGTGAATAAATATATTTCGACTTGGTCACCATCAAAACTGGTGAATTAACTGGATTGAATTACCCAAATGAAAAAATTATTTTTTATCCTATCTCGCATTGCAGTGCTAAGCGTTTGTTCAAACGCACTTGCAGCTACCCCGTCACCCAGTGAGGAAGTAACCAAGCCAAACATCGTCATATTTTATGTTGATGATTTAGGCTACGGAGACTTAAGCGCCTATGGGGCAGAAAGTGTTACCACTGCACATGTCGACAAGTTGGCCGCGAATGGGATCAAGTTTACAGACGCCCATAGTTCAGCAGCGACTTGCACACCTTCTAGGTATTCGTTGTTAACAGGTGAGCATGCCTTTAGAGAAAACGTACGAATACTAAAAGGCGACGCCGCTATGGTCATTTCGCCCGAACAGCCGACTTTACCCAAGTTATTAAAAAAAGCTGGCTATACAACGGGCGTAGTGGGTAAGTGGCATTTAGGTTTGGGCGCCGATACGGCCCCGGTGGATTGGAACGAGGACGTTAAACCCGGACCTTTAGAAATTGGCTTTGACTACAGCTTTTTAATCCCTGCAACAGGTGACCGTGTGCCTTCGGTATATCTGGAAAATCATAACGTCATGAACCTAGATAAGAATGATCCTCTTTATGTTGATTACAACATAAAAATCGGTAACAGGCCGACCGGCTATGAGCACCCTGACTTATTACGTCAGCAAGCAGATAGTCAGCATAGTCAGAGCATTATAAACGGTGTGAGTCGAATAGGTTGGATGGCGGGAGGAAAGTCAGCTGAATGGGTAGATGAAGACTTTTCTACAGTGACCACTGAAAAAGCCAATACCTTTATTTCTGATAACAAAAACACCCCCTTTTTCTTATTCTTTTCATTTCATGACATTCATGTTCCTCGCTTACCGAATGATAGATTTAAAGGCGCGACGAATATGGGCGTGCGGGGGGATGCCATCGTGCAAATGGATTGGATTACTGGCCAAGTTGTCGAACATTTAAAGGCCAATAATTTATTAAACAATACCCTTATTATATTTACCTCTGATAACGGTGCAGTTCTGACAGATGGCTACGACGATGACGCTTTAACGTTAATCGGTGAACATAAAGCCAATGGCCCTTTTAAAGGTGGTAAATACAGCGCATATGAAGCGGGAACTCGCGTTCCGTTCATCGTACATTATCCCTCTAAAATCAACACAGGGGTAAGTGATTCACTCATAAGCCAAATCGATATTTATGCTTCTATCGCCGACCTACTCGGTTTAACGCTTGATGAAAAAGAAGCCATTGATAGCGAAAACTATTTGCCCGCGCTTTTTAATCCGAACTTACCCGCCAGAAAGACGCTAATAGAAGAAACCCCTCATACCCTTTCACTGCGCAGCGGAAGTTATAAATACATACGAGCGACAGATAAAAATGCCAGCTTCGTAGTAAAAAAGAAGAATATTGATCCTGGTACAATGAACACGCCTCAATTATTTAACTTAGTATCTGATATTCATGAAGACATGAACCTTGCCAAGAAACTGCCGCAAAAGGTGAACGAAATGGAGCAAATAATGCGAGGCATAGAAGCACGCCAGACCCGCTTAGAATCAGGAGTGGCAACACGTGAAATCAACTAAATACGTTCTTATCCTATTATCTTTACTGATCTCAAATACTGTTTCGGCAACCGAAGGTTCCTCTAACGTGAAGTCGGCTCATCCGTCGACGAAGCAACCGAATATCATCTGGGTGGTACTAGAAGATATTTCACTAGATTTAGCCTACAACGGCACCCCTGCAGTAAAAACCCCCAACCTAGATAGAATAGCCAGTGAGGGCGTTAGCTTTAGCAATGCCTTCGCCACCGCAGCTGTTTGCTCTACTGCACGCTCAGCGATTTTTACGGGTATGCATGCCACTAGTATTGGCGCACAGCACCATAGAAGTCACTTAAGCGATAACTACACTTTGCCGAAAGAAGTGAGAATGGTATCCGAATATATGCGTGACGCGGGTTATGTGAGCTTGTTAATGGGACCAAAGCAAAAAACGGATTTTAATTTCACACCTACAGTGAGCGCATTTGATGCCCAAGACGGTGAGATAAAATATTCAGGAGGAGCTTATACTCACGCTCCCATTGACACAAAAATTTTAGATAAAGCAGCCTGGAAAACCTACCAAGAAAAATATGCTGATAAACCGTTTTTTACCCAAATTAATTATAGTGAGACACATCGTACATTTATAGCCGACCCAGATGATCCAATCAATCCAAAAGACGTTAAATTACCAAGCTACTATCCTGACCACGAGATCACAAGGCGTGACTGGGCACTTTATTTGGAAACAGTGCAAACGGTCGATAAAAAAGTAGGTCGATTATTTGATGAACTAGAAGAAGCCGGCGTGCTTGATAACAGCATAGTATTCATTTTTGGCGATCATGGAAGAGCCATGCTGCGCGATAAACAATGGTTATATGATGGTGGTTTACGCGTACCACTTATCGTATGGGGTAAAGGAATACCAGCCAATCAGAGCAACGATACGTTAGTGAGCCTAATCGATATAATGCCTACCAGTATGGACTTGGCAGGACTAAAGGTGCCCAAATATATTGAAGGAAAAGTGATGTTTGGGCCACACAAAGAAACCAGAGACTACATATACGCCCATAAAGATAGATGCGATGAGACAGATGATCGGGTAAGAGCTGTACGCGATAATCAATTCAAATATATAAAGAATTTCTATCCTGAAAAGCCTTACACAGACTTTAATGCTTATAAAAATCTACAGTACCCTGTAATGGCTCTGATGAATAAGCTTCATGCCCAAGGCAAACTGACCCCGCAACAGGCCTTATTTATGGCGGATTCTCGCCCACCGGAAGAGCTTTACGATACGGTTAACGATCCAGATGAAGTCAATAATTTAGCGACTGATCCGGCATATAAAACGCAACTCATCCGACTTAGAAATCAACTTAGTTTGTGGCAAACACAAACTGGGGACACGGGCATGGTCGATGAAGACCCTAAAGAAATCCAATATTGGGATGATTTTTTCGCCAAACATTATAAACAAACCATGCTAGAGAGAGGATTAGCGCCTGATATTAGTCCCGACGATTATCTAATCTGGTGGGATAAGTTCTTAACGAAACTAGGCAAATAAACCACTCTACTCTAGTATCGTTACACGGCATACGACAGAGTATGCTGTGTAACGAAATATTCAGACAACGGTCTCGATACCTTCCCATTTATGATGATAAATAGGTTTTTATTCAAAGCCACTCGGAACTACTAATGGGAACAAAGATGTCTCACAGAATGACGAAAATATTAGGGCTGTTGCTAGTAGTGACCTTTTCACTTAAAACTGCGGGGGCGCCTCAAGCCGCAGGGCATCCCGTTCAAGTCGTCTTACTCGCTGGTCAATCTAATATGGGCGGCGCAGGAAACTATGAAGAGCTTACGTCATCTGTCATCGAACGCGTACAAAAGGTATCGTCGCGCGTTAACGTCAGTTTGGGTGGTCGAAAGCCGCAACCTTTGTCATATGAAGTATCTAAGTTTCATCAGGATAAATATGGCATTGACAAAAAATTTGGCCCCGAGTTATTCGTAGGATTAACCCTTGCCGAAAAATATCCGGAGCGAGAGTATTTGTTGATCAAGACGGTACAAGGTGGAACGTCCCTCTACGGTGCATGGAACTCCCAATGGAGAGCCGAAAAGGCTAAGCGCGTAGAGCGTGGAAGCGTCAAGCAAAACTTGCAGCTGTACACCCTTCACCTTACCAATGTTCGAAGTAATTTGGCGCGTTTAGAGCAAGACGCAAGGCTGTACCACATAATAGGAATGCTTTGGATGCAAGGTGAAAACGATGCGGCAAAAGAAGTGGCCGCACGTAGCTACAAAGATAACTTACTCAGACTCATTAACGGATACCGAAGTGAACTGGAAGTGAGTACTATGCCTTTCATTATTGGACAAATTAATTCAACTTATGGACGATACCCCAGCGGCCCAGATGTGGTCAGGGCGGCGATGGCCGACGTGACTAATATGCTTCCCAACACTGCTCTTATCAGCACATTGACGGATAGTTCGTGGCACGACTATCCCAAGCACTCGGATAATGTTCACTACAACACGCTAGGACAAACTCGCCTTGGCATAGCGTTTGCTGAGACATTAAATTCGCTTACCAACCCCCAATTAGATACATCAAATAAATAGCTATGGTTTGTTATATGTAGCCCGAAAAATAGCTTCTAACATGTCATCGTTTGTCAGTATTAGAGAGTGCCCTAGCGCATTGAACTCAGACGTTTGCAGCATAGACTCCGCAGTACTCATGCCCAGCGTAATATATTAACTGCAGTAAATCGTTAACCGCTCAATGAAAATTTATTGGAATTGGTATTATTCTGCGACTAACTTCCAGCTCAAAGTAACGACTTAATGATGATGTTTAGCAGTCGCTGCATACTAGGTGAGTGAGCACAGACACATTAATGAATGCGCCCTACCTCTCATAATATGAAATAATCTTGCGAAGTAGCGAAGTTACGCCTTGGCGAGGGGAAAACGGAATGAGTGTAAGAAAGAATTTACGATCCTTTTATTCATAGCAGGATCGTAAATTGATACATTTTCACCTTACAGGGCCTGTCAGGTGAAATTCAGCGCATACTATTGAAAACTTTTACGATAAATCTGTTCGATTTTGTCGTAATAGGGCTTTTTAGGCTTTGGCATATAATCAGGCCAAGGCATTTTGTCGTAATAATCATCTCCTTTCACACCCTCAGCATCAGGATGGCGCTTTCTGAAGCTGTCACACTGCCAACTAACACACTTTTTTCCCCAAAGATCTATAGTCTCTTTAATCGCTCGGTCTGACTCAGGATACGCACCTTTGTCATCTGTTTTTGCTATCCAATCTAACAATACCTGGCGGTGCTCTTTGAGCACTTTAGAGTAGTCAGGGTTATCAACCAAGTTGTTAATTTGATGAGGATCGTTAGCAATATCATACAATTCTTCAGCGGGCTTAGTGGCTGCAAAATACTCAGCTTGCACCGGCGTTAATGTGCCCGCTTCAAATGCTTGTTTGAACTCTATGCTGAAAGGTTTCTTATCTCTAAATTGAGGTTGTGAACGAGGAATTTCAGGGTGGAAATTACGTATATAACGAAAGTTCTCTGAGCGAACTGTGCGAGCTCTATCAAAACTGAAATCCATACGGTCTTTTGCTGAAATCACATACTTACGCGGCGTAAGTTTATCCGCAAACAAATTGCGACCATCATAACTTTCTGGCACGTCAATACCGGCTAACGCCAGACTGGTGGCTGGTATGTCTAAACCGCTTACAAGGTCGGCTCTTACTTTGCCATGTTGATTTAGACGCTGTTCACCTGCCGGCCAATTAACGATAAGTGGTACATTCAAGCCACCATCATATAAATCCTGCTTATGTCTCAACATGCCCATTCCATGGTCAGAGAACCAGAAAATGGCGGTATTTTCTAACAAGTTGTTGGCTTTGAGCGTATCAATAATCTCAGCTAATTCGATATCCGACACAACCTGCGTTTTATAATGTTTAGCCCACTCTTTTCGCGTCGCTGGCGCGTCCACATAATAGGGCGGTAAGGTCATTTCATTAGGATCAACCTCTGGAACGTTTTTTCCTTCAAAATGCGTATGTTTCCCACCTTTCAATTGCAACTGGCCGAAGAAAGGTTTGTTTTTTAATTTACTCGCCCAATTAAAATCGCTGCCATCTTGTGCACCTTGAAAGCCGGCAATACCATCATGAGCATTGTATAAGCGCGAACGGTCATAACTAAAGTTATAGTCATCCTTCCCAATATTAAAGGTCTGATAACCTGCTTCTACAAACAGCTCAGGTACCGTTTTGTAATCTTCAGGTAAAAACTGCTTATTATACCCAGAGCGAAACGAGCGATGATCTTGCAAGTTTAAAGTTGTCTGGTACTGGCCTGTGACTAAGGCAGAACGACTTGCTGAGCACACTGGCGCTGGCTGATAGACTTGGGTGAACATTACACCTGAATCTGCTAACTTTTGAATATTTGGGGTATCGACAGTGTCATCTCCCCAAGCGTTATTCCAAGGATTTTGGTCTTCCATATAGATCCACAGAATATTTGGAGGGTTTTTAACCTCACTCTGGCTGTTATCAATTGCCACCTGTTCACTGCTACTACAGCCACTTAATAAACTACCTGAAATCATGATAACTAGACTCAGTTTAGAGATGACGCGTTTATTAATAAACGATCTAATTTCCTTCATTGTTTACCCCCAAGCACTATAGAATGCCGTTAAAATTGCGATGATTCCCGCCGCTAAAATATTATATGAAACCGTCGTTTCAAAATTGACATCACCTAGCGAGACGGTCTGAGATTCATGTTCACTGTTTTGTGTTTTTGTCACCAGCGAACACCCCACTGCGATTGCCACGCAGCATAGAAATACTACCCCCACTCTGTCCATGAATGGCAATTCGGGGAAGGCCGCACGAAATAAAAACGAGAGTGCGGCAGAACTTAGGGCAGCCGAAATCGCCCCGACAGAATTCATTTGCTTCCAAAACATACCCAGTAGAAAAATAACCACTATTCCTGGTGTAAAAAAGCCGGTGAATTCTTGAATATATTGGAATGCTTGGTCGAAATTTCCAAGTAAAGGTTTGGCACAGATCATGGCGATAATAAGCGCTAATATACTTACGATCCGGCCCACTTTTACATAATGAGTTTGGCTTCTGTTCTTTTTAATATGTGAATAAATATCCATCGTAAAAATCGTCGATACGCTATTGCACATAGAAGCTAAAGACGAAACGATAGCGGCTATGAGTGCGGCGAATACTAGCCCTTTTAGCCCTACAGGCATCAATGTCATCAAGCTAGGATAAGCTTGATCTGCTCGGTTTAAGTCAGGGAAAAGAATAACGGCAGCAATACCTGGCAGCACGACAAAGAACGGCACCAAAATCTTAAGATAAGCAGCAAATGCAATACCTTTTTGAGCTTCTTTTAAGTCCTTCGCAGCGAGGGCTCGCTGTATAATATATTGATTGAATCCCCAGTAGCTTATATTCATAACCCACATTCCCCCAACAATCACAGAAATACCGGGTAAGTCAGCATAATGGGGGTTATCCGAGCTGAAAATCATGTCAAACCTGCCGGGTAAATCGTCAGTAAGCACGGCGAAGCCAGCGAACATGCCATTACCTTCTGAAACCAAGTCTAGGCTAATGTAAGTCAACATTAGGCCACCAAACATCAACAAAACAACTTGAATAATATCAGTGTACGCGACGGCTTTTAGGCCACCATATGACGAGTAGGCGAGTGAGAATAAACCCAGAAAAATCATGCCTGTTGCCAGATCAACACCTGAAATAGTATTGATGGCTAATCCGCCTAACCACAACACTGCGGTCAAATTTACAAATACATAAACTGCTAACCAGAAGACCGCCATAATCGTTTTAACGCGATTATCAAATCGTTGCTCTAGGTACTGGGGCATGGTGTAAATATTGTTTTTCAAAAAAATGGGCAGAAAGTATTTGCCGACAATAATAAGAGTAATCGCCGCCATCCATTCGTAGGAGGCAATAGCTAAACCCAAGACATATCCCGAACCTGACATACCAATGATTTGTTCTGCCGATATGTTTGAGGCAATTAATGATGCACCGATTGCCCACCAAGGCAATGATTTACCTGCAAGAAAATAATCTTCTGTATTACGTTCGTGCTTATTTTCGTTGCGTGAAATGTAAAGCGCCAGTGCCAGCAACGCCACGGCATAGATAACAAAAATGCCTGTCTCTTATACACATCTGACGCTGCCGACGAAGAGGATAGTGTAGAT
>OJFV01000247.1_pt1 | contig 18347 bp, 22 predicted proteins | sample 1594391 | NCBI WGS metagenome assembly OJFV01 (sample SAMN05416856, study PRJEB24817) | seawater metagenome | isolation source: Sea water | place: Canada:Atlantic | collected 2013-11
CTTTTGGATTACTCAATGGGGTTTCAATGTTCTTCAACCCAGCTAAAACCGGCCTCGTTGTGTTGGGCGCAAGTGAATTTAGCCAAGAGCCGGAGCTGAATCGGAGAGTTTTCCGCAATGCCCGTGATGAGGTTGTCAGCTACTTCAGAAACCCAAGCAAAGGCTTGGGTCTTCATAGCAAAAACATCTTTGACGGATTTGACCTAGACCTCCCGAAAAGTGAACTGATTCAGAAAATCGACCAGTTCTTGTACGAAAGGGAGCTGGCAGATGTTTTCATTTATATCTGCAGCCATGGGAAATCGCAGGAGTCCATACTCCGATTTTTTCTTTCTAGTTCCGCGCCTGATGACGAAGACACGTGGATCAATTTTGAAAGGTTCTTTGATCGGATCGAACAAACTGCCCTTTGTAGAATTTACTGTGTCGTTGACTGTTGCGTTAGTGGCGTAGTTCACAGGCATAGCCCGGAAATTTCAATTTCGCCTGAAGCTGCCGCCTACGTGAGCAATGCAGAAACCTTGGCTTTGCCAAGGCGTGGTTCTGTCATTCTGTCTGCAAACAACGCCGCTAACGTTGGGACCGTGTACGCACACGACAGTCTTCCTGGTGTTGACCTCCCCTTGTTTACACACTGCTTTCTTGAGCTCCTAAGGAGAGGAAATGCAGGTCGCGAGGGTTATGGGCTTTCAGTTGAACAGGTTCACGAAGACTTAGTGCGGCGAATTCCGGAAACCATTAGTAAGATTAATGAAGATCTACGGACACAAGGGCTGGAACCCATATCTGATGAGCATCAAACAATGGTTCCAGAATTTAGCGACCGACCAGTTTTCGACACGGAGAACGGCAATATTATCTCCCGTATCGGTGTGTTTCCAAACAATGACGCGCGGCATGAGCTAACCTCTAGAGTTTCACGATCCATTCGTATCAATTACGACCGCGTCAGTCGTCAGTATGACAGGATTCAGGAGTTGGAAGCGGTAGTTGAGCCGCTGGAGGCTCGGGTCGAAAGCCTTGAGACTGAAATTCAGAGGCTCCACACCGACGAAGTCGAACCACGAAAGTCGCTAATTAAGCGCCTGGAGCCGACAACGGTTAAAATGGAAAGTGAGATCAAGATACTAAAGATTACCAGACGCAATGCTCGCGGTGTCGCTGCAGTCATGTTTGTTATTGTGATGGCTGCAGTGCTCGCTTTGGTATTTGATTTTGACCCAGTCCTCGACTTAAGAGGGCGGGTCTTAGAATAGAGTTTCCAAGTTTAGCTTCGCGAGCCTAGCTTTGCGGCCGTCGGGTTCATGCAGCTCCACATAGGGCTTGTCGGAAGCCCACTTTCCAAGGATATCGAGCACAAAATTTCTCGCTGATACCGGAAAATGTACTTCTAAAGTGTCACCTATATCAGCTTTGGTGCGATCAACGCGTCTCAGATTGAATACAAGACCATTGATGATCCGAATAGCTTTTTGGAGGCTTTCTATATCTTCATCGGGATTTGGTCCATTTGACGCACTAATAACGAGCTTCCTCACTTCGTCCGAGTGCAGAATCCCAGAGATGGTTCCGCCTTCCCTTACGAACCTAAGCCCGAGATTTTCATAGAACTCCACAAGCTCTGCTACCTTTGGGTCGTCTTCATCAGCGTACTTCTCCAGGGCGGTAAGTGTCCTGTCTGACATTCGCAAGGCGGATGCAACTGACTTGATGTTCATATCCAAGTAGGCGCGCGCGCCTCTCAAGCTACTGGCAACGTTTGACATCAGGAGAACCTCTTTTTCATGCAGTTACGTAGCATACACGCAAAACCTATGCAACGATTTTATCGCTATGAAGAAAAAAATGCCGTTTCAACTCAGTGGTATATGGCTTAAATATCGTAATAACGAAAAAATCGTCTTGACGACAGGGCGATGATTCCCGATAAAGAGGACGATTTTATCGCTGTGGCGATAGGATCGTATTTAAGCTAAGCCTGGGAGGGCATCAAAATGAAAAAAGTTTTCTTTGCTTCCGCTACAGCGCTGATGCTGGCGGCATCGGGGTCCACAGCCTTCGCAGAACCAGTCGGTGCTGTCGGCGTCGAAGTGGTCTGCCCGGCAACTGGACCAGGAATTGCCGTCTGTGCGCCTATCGGCGTTGTGCTGCATGAACTGGTCAAACTCGGAAACGGCGAGGACGCTTTCGGCCCGAACGGCGAGATCATGAAAATCCTCGGCGCACCCGTCGGCATCGTTCACAAAAATATCAAGGGTTCTGAACGCGAAAGCGGTGAGATCGGCAAGGTGCTCAAGGGCACAACGGGCATCAGCGTCAAGGACATCAAGAAGAACGGCATCTTCGGCGGTTCGAACAGCGTGTTCCGTAAACCCTTCGGATAATCTACTTGCTTGAGCGGTGAGTAATTGCTGCTCGAGCTCCCAACCTCAGGAGTGAAACCCATGAAAAAGTTTCTTTTGGCTACGGCCGCTACTCTCTCTCTCGGTCTTTCGGCGCAGAATGCTCTGGCCGACAACTACTTCGATCCCTGCCTGAGCATGCGCAGCGACTTCCATGCCGAGCGGAACATGGTGCTGGCTGCCTACAACACGGACGTCGCAAATGTGGATACGATGGCACTGACGCCGGAATACCGCGAAGTCTGGATTAATGCGAAGAAAGCCGATCTGCGCCCGCACTTCGATCAGCATGTTGCGCCGACCCTCAAGGACGCGGGTCAGACCGACATGGAAGCGGCGTTCACCGCCTGGTCTGACAAGAAGATCACGGAGGCTGGCGGCGATTCGCTGATCACCGCGCATTTCCGTCAGGAGCTGAAGGCGTACCTGCTGGAAGAGCGCTCGGCGACCGAAGCCAACTACTCGGCGCAGAAGCGCGATCTGGATGCAAGCTGCAAGATGGATGTCGGCAATCAGGCGCTCCGCGTGGCGTCCAAGCTAATCGTAGAGGGCATCACGTCTCCAATCGCTGCCCCGGTTGCGGTCATCAACAGCATCGATCGTAACATCCAGGGCGCGGCGCGCGAAAGCGGCGAGATCGACAAGGTGCTCAAGGGCACAACGGGCATCAGCATCAAGGACATCAAGAAGAACGGTATCTTTGGTGGTTCGAACAGCGTGTTCCGTAAACCCTTCGGCTAACCACACATCAATACTCTAGAGGGGCGGCACTGCGGTGTCGCCCTTCTGTATTGACGTACGGTTGATCTGGTCGGTGCCCAATGGTTAGCGATTTGGTTGTGCCTGGGGTTTGTGACCGGGACAAAAACGACCGTTTTTGGCCATAAGGTTTTGTCAGGGGTTATTGGCCAAATTGATCACCACACCATTGGCATGCGAGAGGAGTGCTCTGAGTGTCGCACTTAGCTTGGTGCTTGCGGCCCTAGGTGCTTCTCGAAATCAATTTCCTTACCATAACAAGCTCGTGCAAGGTCCCGTCCGAGTTCTGTTAGTCGGAATGGGCTTCTATCGTGAGCAGCCACCATCTCGCCTAAACTAGACCCAATGGTGTCTCCGGCGTTTAGGATTTCTATGAGACTACGTCCATGTCGCTCACCACGGTCATGGAACTGGTCAATCCTTGCTTGGATAACGTCTGACAACCAAATGAGATGCCTAACGGTTTCGGGAATATTCTCCTCGTTAGCTTCGGGCATTCTGTAGCGTCCTCCACTGCCCTCTTCGCGGTTACCTAGCATGATGTGGGGAAGCTCAGCATGCTGAATGCATCCCAGACGAAAAAGGTTCTTTATTGAGGCAGATCGAGTATCTTGATCATAGCTCATCCAGTATTTTTCATTTAGCAATCGGATTTTCTCGATCCTTGATAACTCAGACGTCCCCTCGGAAGGCATGTGCCAAGGTCCGTTCCAGGCATGGAGAACCATGATCAAAGCAGCGTCTGGTGGCTCCAGAGACTTCAAAATGTCGATGAGATATTTCTTAAGGTCGAGGTTTTCCGCAGGGTCGTGAAGCGCAGCGATCAAGCTGGCCCACATCAACTGGATTTCATCTTCCTCTTCCAAAGACGCGGCTTCAGTAATCCGAAATGCTTCGCTAAAACTCAAATGCCGTAGATTTTCGGATCGTGGCGACAGACCTTTGGCCTTAAGTTCTTCTTCCCATTTTACTGAAATGCGCAGAAGGTTTCGGAGCCGCCAGTAGCCGATTTGGTCCGCAACAAGGCTTCCAAAATTTTTTGACGCATCACCAAAAACTGCGATAGCGAAGTCAGTAAGTTTGACCACCACGCCCTGTTTAGCTTCGTCCATCTGAGTTGATGGCACTCCTGCCTTGTCATCTTGATCCATTGAGCGTCCGCTCCCACCATATGTGACTATAGTGTGCCAGTGAGAACCACAGTGCAAGTCGTTGAAGGCTGGCCAAAACTTATACGTTTTTGGCATAGGCGATAACTACCGTTTCCGGCACGCAAAGGCGAGCACCATGTAGATGCCGTTTTCGCAGAAGCGGTCGTTGGTGCAGCCTAAGCGAAGGTCTCGAACATACGCACTTCTGACCTTTGTGTTTCCAGGGTTTCGTTAGCGCAAGAATTCGCCCCCATCCGCAACTGACGGCAATCAGCCGGTTTCTGTCTCTGCAAACCAAGTGAGGACCTAGCTCTGGAGCTATCTGCCACAAATGCGCAATGGATGCTGCATGATGTTCTCGCAGAAATCCTGAAGCCACCACCGCCGATTGACTACCTTGAGTGGGCGGTGGCGAACATTGAATTCTCAAAACGGGAAAGCCCCATGCCGGGGCCGTATGACCCGGAGCGCTTCAGCTATTTCACTGAGATTCTGAAAGCGCTCTCCCCTGAAGATGCCTGCCGGTATGTCTCACTGGCAAAATCGGCTCAATTGGGTGGGACTGTGCTGGCCAACATCTTTCTTGGCGGCACAATGGATCTTGATCCCTGTGACTTTCTCTATGTGCATCCAACCGAGGAGAACGCGCGCAAGTGGTCAAAAACCAAGCTGTCGCCAATGTTGAGAGGCACGACGGCTTTGCGGAAGATCTTTCCGCTGAATTCCTCGCGCGAGGGGGGCGATTCAGTATCCTACAAAGAGCGCACCGATGGCCGTGGCGCCATCATGATAACGGGCGCAAATTCGCCGTCCTCCCTCTCGATGGTCTCGATGGCCAGACAGGTGCAGGATGACTTGTCGAAATGGGAAGTGAATGCTGCAGGCGATCCGGAAAAGCTCGCTGATAGTCGCAGCCGGGCCTATGAGTTCGCTGCCAATTTCAAGGTGTTCAAGATCTCGACGCCTTTGGTGGTGCCGGGGTGCCGGATCACCAAGAACTTTGAGGCTGGTAGCCAGGAATATCTGTATGTTCCCTGTCCGCATTGCGACCATATGCAGACACTGGATTGGGAGAACATGCTTGAGATCCTGGACGAGGATCAACCTGAAAAGGCGTGTTTCTATTGTACGGATCCTGAATGCGGCTGCGTGATTGAAGAGTATCACCGGCCCGAAATGCTGAAACGCGCTGAATGGCGCGCCAAACATCCTGAGAGGAAGCGCTATCACAGATCGTTTTATCTCTGGTCGGCCTATTCGCTGCTGCAGTCATTTGAGCAGATCGCCCGCGACTGGCTGAAGGCCAAGGGCGATCCTGCCAGTGAACAGACGTTTTTGAACGATACAATCGGCAGGGCTTACAAGGCTTCTGGAGAGGCGCCGCCCTGGGAAGAGCTGCGAGACCGCGCCGATGTGTCTGAATATGGCCGGGGCACTGTTCCGGCTGGCTTTGTTTGCGTGACCTGTGGCGTCGACTGCCAAGATGACCGGGTGGAATGGCAGGTGGTTGCCTGGGGCCCGAACAAGCGGCGGGCTGTTGTGCAGTACGGCGTTTTCAACGGCCACATCAGCGAGGGCAAATGCCGCACCAGTCTGGATTGGCTGCTGAAGCAGGGGTTTCGCAATGCCTACGGTCGCAAGATCGAGATCGACGCCCTTGCGATCGATGGCAACGCCTACACGGAAGACGTTTGGGGATGGGTGAAGCGCCATCCGGTTTCCAAGGTGATTATGGTTCGGGGTCGGCCTGAAGAGCATATTCCCCTGATCGCCAGGGTGAAAAAGGAAACCAACAAGCGCGGCGAGAAGATCCGCTATTCGCGGCGGTTCTACAACTTCGCGACCTCGGTTTTGAAAATGGCGCTGTATCGCAATGTCCGCAAAGAGGATCCGCAGGTTGCCGGGCACGTCCTGTTTCCGGCCGGGCTGGAAGATGAGTATTTTCGCCAGCTCACCTCTGAGAGCAGAAAGCCAAAGAAAAAGGACGGGTTCACCACCTACAAATGGGTGAAGGATCCGAACCAGGCAAATGAAGGTCTGGACACTATGCTGCAGGCAGAGGCGGCGTGGATCCGGATCGCCGGGGTGCAGCGGGATCTTATGGACAGCGAATGGGCACAGCTCATCTCAGAGAGAGAGCGTCCGCCTGAAGACGTGCAGGGCGACTTTGAAGATCTTCTGTCAGCTGCCTTGCCTTTGCCAGTTGTGCGGACAGGGGAGCCAACCGCAGAGCCTGAACAGCAGACCGGCAAACCAGACAACAAGGCTGCAAAGATGCAGAGCAAATGGAAACGGAGAACACAGTGACGGGTCCCTACACCGCAAGCCGTATCCCCAAAGTGACGCGCAGGGCGCCGGTCGGCCAGGTGCAGTCCAAGCCTGTTGCCCGGTATTTGAGAGACACCGGCAGCAAAGCGATCGCGTCCCGGCCCGCTTCTCTGACCAGTCACAGAGATGATGTGCGCCAGTCCTGGCGGCGCAGTGCGGCGCTGGCGATGGATCTGATCCAGAATTCGGGCCGTCTGAAAGGTGCCAGTGACCAGGTGATTGCTGACACTGTGGGCGTTGGCCTGACCTTGACGCCGCAGCCTGATCTGAGCGGATTTGACTATTCTGAAGAGGAAAAGGCGGACCTCATTCGCCTTATTAAGAAACGCTGGAAGGTCTATTGGAATGACGCGAAAGAGGTAGATCAGAGAGGCAAATTCACCGGGCCGCAGATGGTTGAAATCGCGCTGCGCTGGGACATGGCTTACGGTGAGGTCACCGGCGTTTTCGACTTTATGGGGGGTGCTGATCGCCAGAAATACGGGATCACGTCTGGCACCAAGCTGCGGCTCTATCCGCCCACAAGGCTGGTGCAGGAAACCGACCCCATGAAGGGCCTGTTTCAGGGCGTGTTCCATGATGAGAATGGCCGGCCGACGCATTACCGGTTTCAGACTGCAGTCAGCGGGTTGATGAATACTGCCGATTTCGCGGCCTATGATCTTGAGGGGCGACCTCAGGTGATGCACATTTTCGACCCAATGGATTCAGAAGATGTGCGGGGGATCTCCAAGCTGGCGTCTGGGTTCCGAAAGCATATTCAGGCCGAAATGCTGGATGATGCAACGCTGCAGATGGCGATTTTGCAGACGGTTTTTGCCATCACATTGACCTCGGACGCCCCCAGTCAGGATGCCTTTGAGGCGCTGGAAACCCTGAAGGCTGAGGCTGGAGACGTCGGCAAAGGCTATGCCGGGGAGTATCTTGGCTTTCTGACTTCAAAGCTGGGAGCCGCTTCTGACAGTCGAATTTCGGTTGGGGCTGAACCTCAGGTCTCGCACCTGGGGCCGGGCGAAAAGCTGTCACTGGAGACAGCCGGGGTGCCGGGGCAGGACTTCCTGCCGTTCTCAAACAGCCTGATCAGAGACATGGCCCGCGCGATCGGCATTACCTACGGCGCATTGTCGATGGATAACACCGACGCGAGTTATTCCAGCGTAAGGATGGATAACGCAATCATCTGGCCTGTTGTGCTGCGGCGCCGTTTCAGGATCGCCGTGCCTGTCTGCCAGACGGCTTACGAGAACTGGCTTGATGAGGAAATCGGAGAAGGTCGGATCCCGTTCAAAGGCGGGTACCAGAGGTATTTCGCCCGTCGCAAACAAATCAGTGCGGCCTCCTGGCAAGGCCCTGCGCGCCCTACGGCGGATGATCACAAGAGCGCCAAGGCATCGAGTGAGCGGCTGCGCAACGGGACCAGCTCGATTGAGATTGAGACCGGCGATCTCGGGATTGATCAGGATGAACTATTTGAGCAGCGCCAGCGCCTGCACAACAAATACACGGATGCCGGTATGGTCTCGCCCTATGCCAGCCTCGGGCCGACCCCTTCTGAAGTTGTCGTGGAGCCAGCAAAATGAGCGTTTCAACTCTGGTCAAAATTGGTGCCGATCAAGTTGACATCAACAAGCCCTGCGACGTTGCCACCGCCCTGAAAAAGGTGAGGCTGCGGCTGAACTCCGGAGGCTTGCGGGAAACGGTTCGCATTGATGGTGAGGAAATCACGTTCCAGCGCGCCAATGACAGCCGCCTGACGGATATGATCCGCGAATATGAGGCGGAATGTAGTCGTCAGACAGGCGGGCGGCGCAGGCGCTTTGCCAAGCGGGTCAGCTTCAGCTGATCCTATCGCCTTAGGGCACATCTAAAAAACAGGAGAGACCAATGACCATCTTGGTGGATGGCGAACTCGTGCTTTACGGGTTCGTTGGTGATGACTTTTGGGACGCGGGTTTTACAGCCAGTCAGGTGATTGATGCCCTGGCAGAGCTGGGCCATGACGCGGATGTCCCGGTGCGCCTTAACTCGGGTGGAGGCTATACCGAAGACGGGATCGCCATCTACAACGCCCTGGCCGCTCATGGCGGCAAAGTCTCAATTCAGATCGACGCGATCGCGGCCTCTGCCGCCTCCCTCATCGCAATGGCCGGTGACGAGATCACCATGCGCACCGGCGCGCTGATGATGATCCATGACCCTTCGCGGGGCACATGGGGCACGGCCAGCGATCATGAGAAGTCACAGGAGCAGCTGGACAAGCTGGGGAACCTGATGGCGGGCATTTACGCCGCAAAATCCGGTGAAGATATCGAGGACATCCGCAGTGAGATGAAGGCTGAGCTGTGGCTGACCGGTGAAGAGACGGTGGAGCGTGGATTTGCTCATTCATCCGAAAGCGCCAAGTCCAAAGCCGTCGCGGCCTTCGATTATCGCGCTTACGCGCATGCCCCCAAACAGCTGCTCACAAAGTCCAAAAAGCAGGGCTGGTCGTTTGAAGCCCTGCAGAACCCTGCGGCATCGGCTGCAACACCCAAGGCCCAACAGAAGGAGCCCCCATCCATGACAAAACCCGGCACCCCAGATGATCCTGGTACCGCAGAGGATGTCACCAGCACAGCTGGTGTTCTCGCGCGCGTCCAGGCCATCCTTGATAGCGATGAGGGCGTCGCCGCACCTGCGCTGGCCAAGCATTTCGCCTTCAAGACCTCGATGTCCTCAGAAGAGGCAATCGAGGCCCTGCAGCATGCCAGTGGTAGCGGCAGTGGTAGCGGCAGCCCAGAGGGTGACGACACCAAACCCGAGGCGAACAAGGACGGCGGTGGCGATCCCGCTGGATATGGCGCCCGTCGCAGCCAGGCCTCTCAACTGGCCCCGCCCGCAGGCGGGTCTGCCCCCGATAAAACCAAGGCCGCTCTGAACCCCGGCGCAATCTATGCGGCGCGTTCTCAGGCCGTGACTGCAAAGAAAGGCGCTTAAGCCATGAGCAAGAAAATCATGCCGCCCCGCGCCCTGGCGTTCCTCCTGTCTGAGGATGACCATGGGCGCTCGCGCAACAACGTCACCATCCCGTCCGGAACTGGCGTGGTGAATGCGGGAACTGTTCTTGGTGAGCTGACGGCCACCAAGGGCCATTTTGTCCCGTCACCGAATGCCGAGGAGGTTGGTGTTGAGGGGGCCGAGGTCGGCAAGGCTCTGCTGGGCTATCCGGTCGATGCCACGTCTGAAGATGTCGAGGTGATGATCGTCGACACCGACGCCCAGGTCAAAATCGGCCACCTCAATTTCCACGCCTCCGTGGATGACGCAACCAAGGTCGCAGCCAAGATTGCCCAGCTTCAGGCTGTCGGCATTCGCGCCCGCTAAGGAGATCCAAAAAATGGATGAATGGGAAGACTTCACCCTGGAGACGATGACTGCGGCAATCAACGGTCATGGTTTTGTGCCCGGTCAGCTCGGCCAGCTTGGCATTTTCAATGAGGATGGTGTTGCCACCACCACGATCAAGATTGAGGAGCAGGACGGCACTCTGTCAATTATCGAGCCATCGCCGCGCGGCGGTCCCGGCAGCACTGTGGACGATGACGAGCGCAGCACGATCGCTTTTGAGATTGATCACTATGAGATCAACGACTCCGTGAAAGCGGAAGAGGTGCAGGGCATTCGCATGTTTGGCAGCAATGACCAGGCCGAGACCCTTCTGAACCGTGTCGATGGAAAGACCCAAAAGCATGCGCGGCTGTTTGATACCACTCTTGAGCATCAGCGCATCGGGACGATCAAAGGCGTTGTGGTCTCGGGCAAAGGCAAGGTGCTGCACAATCTCTATGATCGCTTTGGCATCGCTGTCCCGGCGCCGGTTGCCCTGGGTCTTGGTGTTGAGCAGCCCAAAATCATCAGCACGCTCAAAGGCGATGTTGTCCACCAGATTGAAGATGAGCTGGACGACTTTTTCGACCATATCCACGCCATGGCCGGTCGTGGGTTTATGGCTAAGCTGTGGGATCAGGAAGCCATTCGCGAAACCTTTTTGGCCGACAACCAAGGCTACAAATTGCGGGATGGCGCCCCCGATGTTCTGACTGCCGGCGGCATCACTTTTGAGCGCTACAAAACCGGACGCAAAGCCACCGCAGCAAATCAAAATGCCGCTTTCATCGCTGATGATGAGGCCCAGGTGTTCCCGGTGGGTGTGCAGGATCTGTTCCTGACCCGCTTTGCGCCTGCGGATCTGGAAGAGACGGTCAACACCATTGGTCTGCCGCGTTATTCGCGCCAGTACAAAATGCAAAACGGTAAGGGTCGCCACCTGGACAGCCAGATGAATGCGATCTCGCTTTGCACCAAACCCAAAGTGCTCCTTCGTTTGACTGCCTAAATCGACAGACAGTCCCCATCATACTGTGAACACCAGAAAGGCCCGGCGCATTTGCCGGGCCCTTTTTCTGGCCCCATTCCCATGCGCCCGCATCGGCGCATTGGTATTTTGCCAGCAGAGGATCAGCAAATGACAAACGCAAAAAAGAAGTGGGTCGCCTTTAAAGGAAACTCCACGGTACCGGCTTCGGTGCTGAAGGTGGAAGAGGATGTGAAGGCGAACGCAGGGGAGCCAATCTTGTTGCCCGGTGACTATGCGGCCCATGTGATTGCCTTGCGCATTGCCGCCGAATGCGCCGCTCCTAAAAGTAAAAAAGCGCCTGCGACAAAGGCAAAGGCAGATCCTTTGGTTGACGCCCAAAAGACAGTTGAGGCGGCACAACGCAAGCTGGACGGGCTTGCCCAGGGCAGTGATGATCATACCGCTGCCGCCAAGGATTTTGAGACGGCAACAGCGGCCCTTGCTGCTCTGAAGCCCGCGAGCTGATCGTGGGGGGCGGTTTGCGCGAAGAGCTGGGAGAAGAGTTGGCCTCAGGCGTGGATGAAATCTGGGCCGAAACCATCCGTTTCCTGCCGATGAATGACGGGCTGCCCGATGAAGCCCGTGGCCACCCTGAGTTCCAGGCCGTTCTGCGCACGGGCCCAAAAGATGAGGCGCGCGTGAGCTTTGGAAAACGCTCAGCGCCGCCTCCTGGCTTCACTGGGGCAGGGGGCGCGTTGCGGATCGATCGGGGGGCCCATCCTGATCTTATCATGCGGCAAGATGACAAAATTGTTGCGCTGGACCGGGCAGGTGAGCCGGTATTTTTGATCGCTTTGGTGGATGACAGATCGCACCATCGTCTGATCGTAGAGCTGGGAGACGCAAACTAATGTCCCTTACTATGATGGCATTGCGCATCTGCGCTGTTGAGGCCTTGAAAGCCGCCGGCACCCTGGTTGGTCAGAATGTTCTGGATAGTGAAATCGCCCCCATCGATATGACTGCGGATGGCCGCATGAGCACGTCACAGGACGCGCCATTCATTGCCGTTTACACCGATGGGGCGACATCCAGTGATCTGCAAAACACGGGCCTGCGCTCAAATGGCCGGGTTGATCTGGTGTTTAGCTATGGCGTGTCCAGAGCCATGCAGAAATCCAACAAGCAGACAGGGCAGGCGGAAATCATCGACGGGATCCCGGTAACGGATGCCCATTTTGAAGCCGTGATGGATGTGCTTGGCGTTCAGATCTCGCGCGTCCTGGTCGATCCAGACAATGAATGGGCGCAGGTTCTGTCTGAGCTGGTGCTGGAGTGGTCCAGCAAAGAGCAATTGCGGTCTGGCTCAAAGATCGATGCGGTGCGTGTTGCCGCAGGGCAGTTGAAATTTGCGGTGCAGGTTGTGGCGGATCCGTATCTGGGGCAACTCATTGCCCCTGGCACCCCTTGGGGCCGGTTCCTTGCCCTTCTGGAACAAGAAGGCCTGACACAGCTTGAGCTGTTCAGATCCGCCCTGGGCGTCCCTGCTGAAGGGCTATATCCGCCTTTTGAGCAGCTTCTGGGGGCCCCGACTTGTGATGTGAAATCGATGCTTCTCTACACCTTCGGGGGCGCTCCCAAAACGGCCACGGTTGTCGAGGGCGATCCCCTTCAGGGGCTTTCAGATGTCTGATCTTGAGACCGAGTTTCTGAGGCTCTTGCGCCGGGTCTCTGAGTTGGAACGGCGGATACGATCGCAATCGCGCACGGGGGTTATCTCTGAAGTTGATGCAGGCAAGGGCCTGGCGCGGGTGCGGCTATTGGATGGGGATCGCCCGTTTATAACTGGCTGGCTCCCCTGGGAGGAGGCCTCTGCCGGCGCCAACAAAACCCATGTGCCACCATCGGTTGGCCAGCAGGTCCGGATCTATTCAGAATCCGGAGATCTACATGACGCCACGATCCAAAACAGCATCAACTCGGATGCCAATGGCCGTCCCTCGGGCAGTGGGGATGAGTTTATCTTGCTGAATGTGGGGCCCGCCAAAATCTCTGTGATTGGCGGCGGCGCTGAAATCAGGCTCCAGGTTGGCGCAAGCTATGTCTCCGTAAAAGAAGCAGGCGTTACCGTAGACGGTGCGCGTGTCGATGTGGGGCTCTGATGCCTGCCGTAAGTAGGCTGGGCGATCTGTGTACCGGGCACGGGTGTTTTCCATCCCGCCCCTCAATCAGTGCCAGCGGCAACGTGTTTGCCCAGGGGCTGGCCGTGCATCGCGTGGGCGATGCCTGGGCGGCACATGGCTGCGCCACTTGCGCGCCGCATGGCGGCGCTCTGGCTGCAGGCAGTAGCAAGGTTTTTGTCAACGGTAAGCCGATGGCGAGAATAGGGGATCCAGTGGATTGCGGCTCTTCGGTCGCAACCGGATCCAGCAAGGTTTTTGCGGGCGGATAGCGCCCATTTCCCAAGGAGAGAATGATGAACAAAGCCAAAGGCCAAAAGCCTGTGTCCAAACCTGTATCTAAAGCTGTGGACTATGAAGTCACGCAAGCGCGTGAGATTCAGGACGTTTGGCGCGGGGTCGGTGAAACCGTCACACTGCAGCCCAAGGCCGCAAAATATTACCTGCCGCCCTATGGAAGTGGTCTGCGCCTGAAAGGGGACAGTGCCAGCGCTGCCGAGCCTCAGGCAGACCCAAAAGCGAAGCCCGCCAAGGCTGTGAGCTAGTCGACCATGGACCTGAACCACGAAACAGGCGGGGCTTTGAGCGGCTGGGCTGCGGTTGAGCAGAGCATTCTGACAATCCTGTCCACAAGACTTGAGACCCGCATTTTTCTGCGTGAGTTCGGGTCCGAGGTTCCGGCCCTCATTGATGCCCCGATGAATGACGCGGGGCGCCTTTCGCTGATCGTCGCAGTCTCTGAGGCGCTGGCGCGGTGGGAGCCGCGTTTTGAGCTGACGGATGTTGAGCTTCAGGGCGCCGCTACCGGAGTGGTTTCCATGACCTTGTCCGGCAACCACCGGCCAAACGCTCACCTTGGCGATTTTGACACCCTTACAGATCAATCCCAGGCAATTCGCATCCAGCGGGCTGGCTTAGACAATTGGAGCCTTGGCGCATGAGCAGATTTGCAGCGTTGGATTTGAACTCCCTTCCGGCCCCCAGTGCGATCGAGGCTTTGAGCTTTGAAGCCACGCTGGAGGCCCGTTTTGTGGAGCTGGAAGCCACCCTGACTGGCGAGTTTGAGCCATCAAAGGTGGCTGAAATCATGGGCTATGCGCGCAACATCGCGTCCAGCCCTTTGCGGTACCTGACAGAGTCAGCAGCTGCGCGAGAGGTGTTTCTGACCAATCGGATAAATCAAAAGGTTCTCTCGATCTTCCTCGCGACTGCGACGGGATCCGATCTGGATCTGATCGGTGCAAACCGGGGTGTTGTTCGCAAAACCCTGGATGCCAGTAATGCAGAGAGTGATGATGATATCCTCTTGGAGCGCGATGACTTCTTTCGCGCCCGGATCCAGCTGGTTGTTGAGGCATGGTCGCCGCATGGCACTGAGGGATCCTATGTGTATTGGGCGCTCGATGCTGACAACCGGGTCATTGATGTTGCGGTCTACGGGCCCAATAGCGATCTGGATCCGCCTATTCCTTCGGCAGAACCCAAGATGGTTGTGCTTTCGATCGAAGGCGATGGCACGGCGGATGCCGACCTGGTCGACAAGGTTCGCCAGCACTGCATTCCGGACAAGAGACGGCCAGTGGGCGACAAGCTGACAGTGATCTCGGCCATGCCTGTGCCCTATGCCATCGAGGCTGTTTTGCACGTCACATCCCAAGAGGCCGCAGCGGCTCTTGAGGTGGCGGCGCAGGCTGCTGCAGAGGGTTTTGTGAATGGGCGCATCCGCATCGGTCGCAAGCTCTACCGGGCGTCCATTGCGGCGGCGTTGAATGTGCAAGGCGTGGTTGATATTGAGTTGATCTCGCCTGCAGACAACATCGAGATCGGACCCTTTGAAGCGGCGCATTGCACGGGCATTTCCATATCCATGCAGACCATCGCAGGCGGGTGGCGCGATGTCTGATCTACAAGATGTGCTGGTGCCGCAGACATCAACACCGCTGGCCAAGGCGCTGGACGCCATTGAAAGCCGACTGCTGGGGCTTCCGGTCCACAAGATCACAAAAGACCCCATGCAGGTGGATGCTGGCCTGCTGGATCATCTGGCCTGGGAGCTGTCTGTTGATGTCTGGGACAGTGCATGGCCAGAGCTGCAAAAGCGGTCTGTTATCGCAGCCTCTGAGGAGGTTCACCGCTTCAAGGGCACGCCATATGCGATCAAATCAAGCTTTGCGGCCTTTGATCTGCAGGCGGAGATTTTGGAATGGTTTGATGTTCCTGGGGCGGATCGCGGATCCTTTGCGGTGATTGCCTGGCTTGATGTGGATCAGCCTTGGCATGCCTACCGGTTTGACCCGCAAATGTTTTCGATCGGGAACCAGCTTTTGCGCTCTGCCGCGCCGGTCAGCCGGGGGTATTCATTACAGTTTGGCAAGCGACTGCGGCGATCCATGCAGGTCGCGATGGTGGTTAAGTCCCGCGCGACCTCAACCGCCACAACCGCCTTTCCAAAACATCCCGTGAACATCCGTACAGGTTGCGTTGTTCACGTCAAACGACTGCAAAGAATTGAGGTGCAAAATGGCTGAATTTGATCTGGTCATGACGACCGCCGGCCTGTCGGTGCAAACGCGGGCCCAGGCCGGGGCGGCTTTGGTGTTCTCCCGGGTGGCTGTTGGCGACGGGCCAGCGCCTCCGGACGTCCTGACAGCGCAGGCTCTCAGCAATGAACGCCGCGATGCCACGCTTGTCGCGTTCGAGGTTATCGAGCTGGGGCAGGCGCGCCTGCGCGCGGTTCTCGATAACAAGGATCTCTTGCAGCAAATCCTGATCCGCGAACTTGGTGTTTTTGCGATCGATCCCTTGAGCGGCACAGAGGTGCTTTATGCCTATTCCAATGTTGGGGATGGGTACGACACTCTCCCTGTCGATGGTGGCTCGCGTGTTGCCGAGAATGTCTATGACATCATCACCATCATAGGCACTGCCGAGAATGTCAGCGCGACCCTGTCCAGCCAGGTTTATGCAGCTGTCGATGATCTCGATGCACTGCAGGAAAACACCATCACAGCCCTCGCAGCCCTAATCGCGTTGCAGGCCTCAACCTTTAACCGCCATATTGATGGGATGCTTTAATGAGCTTTGAACAACTGACCAATGCCGCAGTGATGTTGCAAACCACTGCAGCAAAACTGGATGCCCTGCAGGCTCTCTTCGGCACCTTTCCGCCCGGCCAGGAAACGGTCTTCACCATCGGGGCCAATGCCGATTTTACTGATCTGAAAACCGCCTGGGCGGCAGTGAAAGATAAGCCAATCACCGGCCCCATGCGCCTGCAGGTTTTGGACGGCACCCAGACTTTTAACGAGCGCGTTGTGATCGGCCCGCACCCCTGGGCGCGCAACATTCGCATTATCGGCAACACCCTGAACCCGGCCATGACGGTGATCGAAATGGGCGACGGCCCGGCCTCTGACGACCCTGAAGACCTCTGGGGTGTCCATCTGGTCGGGATGCCGGGCGTCGAGGTGAGCGGCTTTACCTTCCGGGGGACCGGGGCTGCGTCAAGCTCTATGGGCTTTTACGCCCGCGACGGCAGCTATGTTTACAGCCAGCCGAACACCATGCGCTTTGAAAACCTCGCGCTTGGATTTGGGGTCAATGCGGCCTCAGCATGGCGGGCACATCAGTTGATCACAACCGGGTGCCTGAACGCCGGGTTTGCAGCGGATGGTGGTTTGATCCAATGCCAGCAATCCAGCTTTAACGGGCAGGGTTTTGGCCTCGGCGTCGGTCTCAAAAGCCAGGACGGGGCAACCGTGCAGGCCTATGACTGCACCTCTGACGGCTTCAAGTTTGGGTTCTTTTCCAGCTCGGGCTCTCACATGGGCGTTGGAGATTCGCGCGGCCATCGCTGCGAGGTCGGTTTCCTGAACCGCGCCGCCAGTCTTTGGGCGTATATGAGCGATGATCGTGACGATGTAGGATCTGCAGAATGCCTGGTCGGGTTCCAGTCCGAAGGCGGCGGCATGATCTATGCCGAGAACCTGCGCTCTGAGAATGACCGTCAGGCGATATATGCTGCGCGTGCATCCAGCGTCACCGCGCCCAGTGCTCGCATCATCGAAACCAATGAAGCCGTGATCCCATCCTATTCGTCCACGGCTTACCACATCCAGGGTGAAGACCTGAGCATGATCGATGCAGACCCGGTGGCTTGGCAATCTAACCGGAGCAGCAGCTACCGCGACACCACCGGTCAATACAGCAAAATTCTCACCTAAAGGAGCCTCGCCATGAACCTGACCGAAGGTCTAAAAGCCAACACCACATCGCCGGAGGCTCGCGCAGTCATCCGCAACCAAATCGAGCGCCAGGTTGGCGACGACAAATCCCTGCTGGGCACACTCTCAGACGTCTCCGGAGCCCTTCTGGCCGTGCTTGCCGTGCGCGTAGTCTGCATTGCGGATCACGCCTCAAACGAGGCGCAGCGCCAGGAGCTTGCCATGCTGCGGGGCATTGCCAAAGATGTCGATATTGTCGCCGTTTGCCGCGATTTCCTCGGCCAGATTGAAGCCGGAACCATCGTGCTGACCGCGTCATTGAAAGGCGTGGATGGCGTTCTGGCTGAAGCCGCTGATCGCAGCACCAAAACCGCAGCGGTCCTGGTGAATTCGTCAGCTTAGTCAGCCCGCCTCGCTTAAACCCCGCAATTTAACTGATCAATTTAACTGGTCAATTTAACTGAGCCCGGCAGTTTCTGCCGGGTTTTCTGTTTACGAAGGAGAACACTATGTCCCTGCAAGGATACCACCACGGCACCCGCCTGATGGAATCAAACGAAGTCCCGGTGCTGTTTGATCTGGCCAAGTCCGCAATCGTTGCCCTGTTGGGAACTGCGCCGGATGCTGATGCCGCAGTATTCCCGGCAAATGTTCCCGTGCTGCTTGCTGGCGATCCCTCTTTGGCCGCGCACCTGGGCGATACCGGAACTTTGAAAGACGCCGTGGATGACATTTTTGACCAGGCCGCGCCGCTGACTGTGATCATTCGGGTGGAGGAGGGGGCTGATGCCGCTGCCACCATGTCGAATATGGTTGGCGACACAACCACCAAGACCGGTGTGCATGCCCTGAAAAAATGCCTTGCCGTCACTGGTGTAAAACCCTGGATCATTGCGCTGCCGGGGTTCACGCTCGATGTTGTCGCTGTCTCTTATACACATCTGACGCTGCCGACGAAGAGGATAGTG
>OJFV01000248.1_pt1 | contig 18309 bp, 14 predicted proteins | sample 1594391 | NCBI WGS metagenome assembly OJFV01 (sample SAMN05416856, study PRJEB24817) | seawater metagenome | isolation source: Sea water | place: Canada:Atlantic | collected 2013-11
ACGAGATTGCCTCTTGTCTCGTGGGCTCGGAGATGTGTATAAGAGACAGGCCACAAAGTTACTTGATGATAGCGTTGAGTGGAGTGAGCGTGAGTCGCTTATTGACGATGGCAACTATGATCGCGTTCTAAACAACGTTATAACCAATGATGAATTTTCAACTTTTTGCGAAGCGGTAAGACAGCTTCCCACTCAATGTCGGAAAGTTTTTGTGCTCAAAAAGGTATATGGCTACAGTCAGAAAGAAATCGCCAAGGATATGGGGCTCAGTGAAAGCACGGTTGAGAAACACATTTCTGCTGGCTTGAAGCGATGTATTCAACTCGCACAGCGAAATAACCTCTCCCTCCCAACTAGCAATGTAATTAGGTCGAAGAAAAGAGGTAATATAGATTAGCATGGGCAATATACATATCCTTAATACTCAACACCTAAGCAGTGAAAAGGCCCTTGATAGCGCCTGTGATTGGATTGCTAAAATTGACCGAGGGTTGATTGAATCAGAAAAGACTGACTTCCAAGAATGGCTTCATGAGCGACCTGATAATTTAAGCTACATACTCAAAGCAGCTAAAATGTGGGACAAAATGGATGACTTGGAACGCTTAGCTGACATCTTTCCAAAAAGCTCCGTTAAGAAGAGGAGAGCGCCTATTGCATGGGGCGCACTTGCCGCTTCATTACTGCTAATGTTAATGCTTTCTTTGTACCATTTCAGTGACGATTTTCTTCAGCAAAATAATCTAGTACAAACTCGAGCTATAGAGTCTACCTATCAAACAAGCGTGGGAGAAATTGATACCATCACACTACCAGATGGAAGCGTGCTAGCCCTAAATACCAACACGATTGTAGGCATGAAATACACCAATAGCGTTAGAGTACTGGAACTCACAGAGGGTGAGATTAATATCGATGTCGCTCACGATGCATCTAGGCCTCTTAGTGTGTTAGTGAATGGAAAAGTCATTCAAGCTGTGGGAACAGTTTTCAATATTGAGGCAAGAGGAAATTTAACTGAGTTAATTGTCACGGATGGTAAAGTGCTAGTAGAAGATAAATCGACTAATCAATATAAGTCCGATATTGCGAATAAAAAAATAAGCTTACCCATCACTTCTTTAGCTGTTTCCAGAGGTGAAAAAATTGATTTAAGAAAAAATATGACTGAAGAAACCACCAAAAATATTATTAAACTATCCCCTGAAGATATTATTTCATCTTTAGCTTGGCAAGATAAAAAGTTAATATTCCGCGGAGAAAAATTATCCTATGCAATAGCTGAAATTAATCGTTACACCGACACTAAACTTTCATTAGACAATAACGAAAGTTTAAAAAATATAAATGTCATTGGTGTATTCAAAACCGGCGAAATTGTGGACTTACTTGATCAGTTTAAGAAAAATTTTAAAATCCAATATACTAAAAAAAATAAAAATGAAATTACCTTATACTTGCCAAGCTAAATAAAATTAATTTATCGCCACCCTATACCCTGACAATAAATATGCGTTATGTAAACTAACGCATATTATTTCTCTGAAGGTATTTGGTCCAATATTTTCCGCTATTACCAATATGTTCGTTCATTATATCTAATACCGTTTTTACATCTCTGTTTTCTAAACCGCGAATAATTCGCTTATGCTCTTCAATACTCTGTTTTATTCTTGTTGTATTTAATCTAACATTTGATTGCATCGCCAATAAGATAAGTCGATTTCGTCGCCAAAGATCTACCGCTTTTTGATTATAGTGATTTTTGACCGTTAACCAGTGAAACTGCGTATCTAATGACCGATACTCTTTTTCTGAAGCTGTTTCCATTTCATTAAGCAACCTTTCCATCTCAAGCCTATCTTCATCCGTATGCTCTTCGACGAACCACGTCATTAGATAGGGTTCAAGCAATTGCAATATTTCGAAAACGTCCCTCAAGGTATTGTATTCAAACAGTGCAACTCTAGCACCACTGTTAGGTTCTACGGTAACAAAGCCCTCGCCTTGGAGCTGCTTTAGTGCCTCTCTTACAGGGTTTATACTCGTATGATACTTTTCAGCCAGTTTAGTTGAAATTAATCGGTCGCCACTATGAAAAACAGCATTAGCAATATCATTTAAAATATGTGCATAAATCGTACTTTTCTCACTAATAAGTGGAGATACCAATGGTGATTCTTTTGATTCAAGCATCTTGTGCAAACCGCTTCCAATTACGTTATTTTTCAGTCTGAATTTGTTCTACTTTACCAACCAGAAACAGATATGAACAGCAGCCAATCAAGGCCAGTGAAGCAATGAACATCAGGGCAGGCTTGAAGTCCCCATCTTTCACCAACCAACCAATAACTATCGGGACAATGACCGCTGATAATCCGCCTATGAAGTTAAAGCACCCCCCCACTAAACCGACCAATGACTTCGGGGAAATAAGCGAGACGAACACCCATGCAATAGAAGATAAACCATTTCCAAAAAAGGCAATCGACAGGAAGGTGATAATCCAAAATGTATCATCGGTATAATTGGCACCAACAATACTCATGGTAAGCATCAGTCCGATAATAATAGGCGCTTTGCGCGCGACTTCTTTGGATACGCCTTTGCGTACTAGAAAATCTGAGGCGAAGCCCGACACGAGCACACCAAAAAAAGCAGCTAAAAATGGCACGGATGCTAGGAAGCCCGACTTAATAAAATCTAGGCCGCGATACTCCACCAAATAGGTCGGAAACCACGTCAAGAAAAACATCAAGGTTCCGCCAAGACAGAATTGTCCGATGTATATACCCCATAATTTTCTGTGACTAAATGCTAGTTTCAAGTTCGCGGCATCAAATTTAATTTTGTTGTTTTTTACAGGGGGTTCATTTGTCGTAGGCTCAACTGTTAACAGCGCCAATTCTTGCTCGCTGATCCTTGGGTGCTCCTTAGGGTCACGGTAAAAAATATACCAAACAACGGCCCATAAAATGCCAATTATGCCTGAAATAATGAACAATCCGCGCCAGCCAAAATAGTTTTGTATGACCGCTAATAAAGGCATTAGAAAAGCTAAGCCAATAAATTGCCCTGACGTATACACGGCGATTGCTGATGCCCTCTCACCTTCAGGAAACCATGAGGTAATAATTTTGTTGTTACATGGATAAGAAGGCGCTTCAAACACACCAATCGCCATTCTGCAACCAATTAGGGCAGTAAAAGACGAAATAACCCCTTGAATCAAGGTCGCTACAGACCACGCGATTAAAATAAACGGATACAATATCCGTGTTTTAACTATATCCACCGCAATTCCACCCGGGATCTGCAAGATAGAATACGTCCAGCCGAATGCGGAAAACACCAGCCCCATTTGTACTGACGTCAGTGATAGTTCTTCGGACAAGGCCGATGCCGCAACTGATATATTTGTGCGATCCATGTAGTTGATCACCACAGTGATAAACACTAACAACAGAATGTTAAAACGTTTGCGAGTTTTACCCTGTGTTGTTTTTTCATTACCTGTTGCCGCAATGCTTACTTGATTTGCCATAATCTTTATCCTAAGCCTTCTTTGAACATTACCAGTTAGTGTAGGAACCGTCTTTCTTATGTAGACGAGGCGCTTCCCAATATTTGAACGGTAAATTGCGTATTAAATCTTCATTTACATCCACACCCAGGCCAGGAGCGCAATGCACTTTTAGTGCATTGTTTCGTACAGTGGGGCGATTAATAAAATACTTGTCATAGTCTTCCATTGATCCGTCATAGGGCGGGTGCTCTAGCCACGCAAGATTATTAATCGCAGCACAAAAATGAACTGAAGCAGCCGTACAAAGCGGGCTCAAGGGGTTGTGTGGCATCATATCGATATAATTTAACTCACACAGAGCGGCAATTTTCATCGACTCTGTTAACCCTCCAGCATTACAAATATCCACGCGGCCAAAATTGGTTAAGGCATTGTGAGTAAAAGGAGCAAAATCCCACTTACTGGTAAATTCCTCTCCAATTGCAAAGGGCGTATCTATCATTTTCCTGAGCGATTGATACGCCGCCGGTGACTCATCTCGAATGGGCTCTTCTACAAAATCCAACGTGCCTCGAGGCATTCGATTAATGAAGGAAACCGTCTCCGGCACGGATAACCGGTGGTGATAATCTATCCCTAGCGTCACCTCTGGTCCCAATTCCTGGCGAGCAATCGTCATCCATTTTGCCACTGAGGAAATAGACTCCCTCGGCTCAAAAACCGATGCTGATTCAGGGTTACCGTGCTCCCCCGTGGTTGCTCTAAGCACTTGCCAGCCCTGCGACTTCAAGTTGACTAGATCATCAACCATAGCTTGGCCCATTGGTTTCACACTGGTGGCAAATAGTGGAATTGAGTTTCTCTGCTTTCCTCCAAGTAATTGATAAACAGGTATATCTAGAGACTTAGCCACCAAATCATGCAATGCAATATCAATTGCAGCGATTGCAGCTGCAAGCACTCTGCCACCTTCAAAATACTGGCTTCGATACATTTCCTGCCATAAAGCGCCAATCTGGCAAGGATCCTTTCCGATAAGAAACTGTTTGAAATGTTCCACAACTCCGATAACAGCCTTTTCGCGGCCGGATAACCCTGACTCCCCCCAACCATAGAAACCGCTGTCAGTTTCGACTTTAACCAAGCAGATATTTCGAAAGCCAGCCCAAAAGCCGTACGCTTTAACATTGGTAATTTTCATTTACGCACCAAAAAGAACAATCTCGTTAACAGATTTTACATAGGATAAACACATTATTGTGGAATTGCATTAAAATAATGTGTAATCTTGCAAAACAAATTATTTTTAACTTCATATGATGTTTGAAAAATATAGTTAGTTAGAAATACTCATGTGACATTTGTTAATGAAGAAGGTGGGTAAAATGAAATTAATTTGGACAAGTTCATGTGCATTGCAACTGCTCGTGGTCGCATTGATACTTTTTGTTCCGAGGGTAAATGCTGACGAGCGCCCCAATATCGTTATTATGATGACTGATGACCAAGGCTATGGAGATATTGGTAGCCATAACAATCCCTATCTCAAAACACCTAACATCGAACGGATCGCAGCAGAAGGCTTAGAGATGACGCATCTAATCACCTACCCGAATTGCTCCGCCACCCGAGCGGGTTTAATGACTGGTCGATACCCGTATCGAACAGGGGTAACCGCGGTGACTCAGGTTGATCACTTTATGCGTGGCGAAGAAACGACAATCGCGGAAGTGCTAAGTAAAGCAGGTTATAGAACAGGTATCTTTGGCAAATGGCATTTAGGAGACAATCATCCGATGCGCCCTACAGATCAGGGGTTTCAAGAGGCCTTAGTACATAAAGGTGGTGGTATTGGCCAAGCTGCTGGCCCCGCAGGTAATACTTACTTTGACCCAGTTCTAGAACACAATAACATTTCTAAAAAATATAAAGGTTACAGTGACGATATCTTCACCGATGCGGCAATTAATTTTATCCAGAAAAAAAGCGATAAACCATTTTTAACATATCTGGCCACTAACCTTCCTCACTTACCACTACAAGTACCAGATAAACTAGCTGAGCCATTTCGTAAAATGGGTCTGCATGAAGACAACGCTCTTGTATATGGAATGATTACCAGTATTGACTATAACGTCGGCCGAGTTCTGGATAAACTAAAAGAACTTGGTATTGAGAAAAATACCATCGTTATATTTATGTCAGATAATGGCCCTCGCCATCGTCGCACTAAAAATGACTCAATTCCAGATCGTTGGATGGCAAAGCTAAGAGGCACCAAAACCAGTGTTTATGATGCCGGTATACGCGTTCCTTTTTATGTGAAATGGCCAGGTAAGATTGCACCTCATACCCTTACCTCAGAAATGGGCACGATGATGGATTTATTTCCAACTCTGCTTGATGCAGCGAAAATAAAGCCTGCAAAAAATCTCCACCTTGATGGTCAAAGTCTATTACCCCTATGGACAAAAAATGATAACCAAGGACTCAACGATCGGGACTTTTTTATTCAGCTACATTATGGTCCAACGCCATTTAAATATATGCACTTCACCTTGAGAACACCAAAATACAAACTGGTTAGCCCCCACCCTTTTCCACACGGTATCGTTCATCAACCTACCGACTTTGTACTGGAAAACGTGCTTAAGAACCTAGAGTTATATGACGTACAAGAAGATCCTAGTGAGCGCATTAATATCGCAGCGCAGCATCCAGAAATAGTAGATGACATGCTTTTGCGTTACGAGAATTGGTTTGATGAAGTTACCGAAGAACGTGCTGCCGCCGGAATAGAACGTATTTCACTGGGCAATGCAGCCGAACCATCAGTGCACTTGTCTAGATTTGATTGGGGTGGGCCAAGAGTTATCTCGCGCTTTGATTATGGTGGCCCAAGAGTGATTGAAGATAATCAATTAGGCTACTGGCGCGTGCACTCATTCAAGGGACGATACGAAATCACTTACGATCTGCCCGATGTATCAGACAATGCCATTGCCTATCTAAAATATGGCGAAGTTTATCTATCGAAAAATCTTACTAAAGGCCAAAAAACGGTGACATTCAACGATGTCAAATTGCCCAGTGGCAATGGTAATTTTCATGCTTATATCAGAGATAAAAGACTACCCGTAGGCCCGTACTTTGTTGAAGTAAAAAGATTGGATCTATAGCCTCGAATCAGAAACTGAGTGGAACATAAAATGAAAATATTAAGATTAGTCGAACATTCCTTAATTATAATAGGGGCAGTGACACTGCTAGCTTGCACAGCAAGCGAGTCTGTTGCTAAAGCGCCAGCCAAAGATGCAACCAAAAAACCCAATGTACTTATTCTTATGTTTGATGATATGCGCTTCGACACATTCTCCTATCGCGGCGGACCGGTAAATACACCAAATATCGATGAGTTAGCCAGTCAGTCAACGAGATTCGATTATGCTATGTCTACAACTGGCTTATGCTCACCTTCACGAGCTGCCTTTTTTACCGGTCGCTGGGGACACAAAACCGGCTTAGATGATAACGTTGAGCTCTATCACTCAAGGGTTGAAAGCTTGTCCTTGAATGAAGGGGGGTTGATAAAACGTGCTGCAGATTCAGGCTACATGGTGGGTTACGTGGGGAAATGGCATATTGGCGCAAAAGGACCACGTTTAAGAGGAGCTGAATTCGTCACTGGGAAATCTGAGACTGTGCCGCGCAAATTGAAGCCTCGAGTGCCCCGCGACCGTCAACAAGGTATCGATCACTACCATGCGGGTGGATTAGACGGGAACAATGAGAAACATCAATACTATCAAACACTCGATGGAACCTATGAAGATACCCATGCGGCGGAAAAAGTCCGTGATGGCCAGCAATTGCTTCGCGTTGCAGCTAAGGACGCGCGGCCATTTTTTGGCGTAATTAGCTTTAATCAACCTCACCCCGCCTATCGCGTCCCTGAGCCATACGCCAGTATGTTTGATCCCAAAAAAATCGAGTTACCCGGCAACTTCAATGCAAAGCGTGTAAACAAACCAATGGCACAAGATGGCATTTGGTGGCCATGGCATGACGTCGATCATATGACCGAAGCTGACTGGCGTAAATCACGAGCGTATTACTATGGCGCTATGGCAATGGTAGACCACGCTGTAGGGCAGATCATTAATACGGCAAAAGAAGTGGGTATGTACGATGATTTACACATCGTTTTCATTGGTGATCAAGGTAGTATGATTGGTGAGCATGGCCTTTATGACAAAGGTCCCTATGCATATGATGAATTGATGCGTATTCCATTGCTCATTAAGGATCCCAGTGTAAGCCCTCGAATAGTCAACCGCCACGTTTCAATGATTGATGTAGCACCTACCTTAGCGCAATGGATGTCACTTCCTAACGATGGTGATGTTGACGGACATTCATTAGTGCCTCTAATGGAACAAGGAGATTCAGCGATCTCAGATAAACAAGATTTTTCTCTATACGCATATGAATGGTACAACGGTGCTTGGTTTGGCGTTAGAGCAATCAGAGACAAAGACTTTAAATTCGTTTGGTATCCAAGTGATGATACTGATGAGCTATATAATTTAAAAGAAGACCCGTTAGAAATGACTAATTTGGCGAAAGATCCTAACTATCAAAAAGTAGCACTGCGTATGGCCAACCGACTAGAGGAAGAGCTCATCCGAATCAAGGATCCCTCTTCTGAAAAACTAAATTTTCAAAAACAAACGTACATGGAGTTGAATTAGCCTTCGACTAGCCCCTAAACAGATCAAAGAAATCGAGGATGAAAGCAGGGACGCTGCGAAACTCAATCCGGATTAACGAGGGCGAAGCAAGCCGATAGATATAAGTTTAGGTGAACGCTATTACAGCCCCTACAAAATGATTCTTAAGGGGCCTATTAAGACTCTAAAACTATTAGTTCAAATAGTTAGCAGAATTGCCATACTGGTATAAATAAGTTGGAAGGATATTTTTCATTGCTCTGCCTTTTTGTGACAGAGTTTTTCACTCTTTAAACTGTATAACGCTAGAGGCCCCGATATACGGGGCCTCTGCTATTATTTGGCGGAGAGAGAGGGATTCGAACCCTCGTGAATGCGATACCAACAATAAAACCAATTAAAACAATAGGTTAACAATAGCAATCTAATTCCTAATGTACCAGTAGATTGTACCTATTTGTGTAAGCTATTTTCTCATGTCTTGAAAAATAGTTGGGAGATAGAAATAATCGTTGTTTTCCTTTAAGTTTGGGCTTTTCCCTTCGCCTAACCTAGTCCTCCAAGCATCATGATATTGATACTGTGCCCAGTCAGGCTGTAGTGTCACTAATCGTTTTCTAATTGCATCACTCACCATCTCTAGACACCCTTTCATTTCATGCATTTGGCGAGGGTCATCAGCTTCATACGCATATCTCCAGTATTCGAATGAATCATTGTGAGAATCAATAACTTCTATGAAAGAAGGGGACTTGATAATAAATGGAAACCCACTCTCAACTCTTCTCCTGTCTATTGTTGACTGAATACCGTCGAACTCCTTCACGATTTCATTCTTGTCATGTTTATCGAGTTTTTTAAACAATGAATAAAGTTTATGACTTTTGGGTATCGTTTTACCTCTTAGCTTCATCAATGCCTTTAAATAGACTTCTGTTAAAAGGGCTCCCATTATGTGTCTTGACGAGTGAGTCGCCTGCATATATTCCATGTCCATCCCACCTCTTAAGCGCCATTCAATGGACATCCAGTTGATTGTATTTAACGATTGTCTAACTGATTCCGCATGCCTGAAAGCACTGACAGCCGTGAATCCCTCCAAATCTACATTATTTTTATTCAACGTTATCTCCCTGATTTACATTAAGTTTTATACACTACTCTTATTATAGACGGTGTCAAAGTCACAGTTGTTCTCGTAGTAAGACTGTCAGCAAGCCCATAACGACAAGTGTACTCTTTAGGTATACCCAAACAGGTATGGTCAAATACACATCAAACAGTACCCGTATAGATTGACTTTAACTTATGGGTACTCCACTATCCGCCACCTCTAAGAATCAAACAGGTACAGGAAGTGGCTGATTTAGCTTACATTAGGGTCTCGACAACGGACCAAAACACAGACCGTCAGTTGTCAGACTTAGGACTCTCTTTCAAGAAACAATTCATTGACCGCTGTAGTGGTGGTACGACTAGCCGTTCAGCATTAGAGGAGCTAAAGGAATACGCTAGAGAAGGTGACACTATTCATGTCCATAGCATTGATAGGCTCGCTAGGAACCTCGTAGACCTCAAGACTCTAGTTACTCAATGGAACGCTGACGGAATAAATATAAAGTTTCATCGAGAAGCTCTGTGCTTCAATGCTGGTGGGACTGATGCTATGTCTGACTTGATGCTTAGCATGCTAGGAGCTGTTGCACAATTTGAGCTATCAATGATTCGAGAGAGACGTCAGGAGGGAATAGAGAAAGCCAAGCAAGCTGGTAAGTACCTAGGGCGTCCAGTGAATCAATCTAACCACCAGCGCATCCACACTCTGCGTTTAGAAGGCATATCTCTTCGTAAGATTGCTATTATTGTGGGTGTATCTTTATCAACAGTTCAACGGGCTCTAGCAGTCTCTGAGAAATCGTAATGAAACAATACATGTCAGATGTTAGTTTTACTGACTTAGACCCTAAAGAATTGATTTTAGACCACTATATGCAAGCACGTGACCCTGAGCTTATTTACAATAATAGGGAAAGGGAAGCTCAAATAAGGAAGCAAGAGATACAAGACAAAGACATACTTGATGACTTACTAAACGGGGGAGAAATAAAGCTTCCTATCACTGTGTTTCAGGTCGAGACAAAGCTTTATGTCGTTGATGGTTTCCATAGGACAAAAGCCTGCCTCTCCTACCTCAAGAAGCACCCAGACAGTGGTCTCAAAGTCAAAGCTAGGCTAGTTAAGAATCGTACTTATCAAGAGGCTTTCATAGAGGCCCAAGCTATGAATCAAGGACATGGCGTGGGTGTATCAAAAGCTGAAGTGAGTCAGTCCATTTTTAGGACGTTAATAATACAGCGAAGGTTTGACCTTAGTGTTTCTGAGTTGCAGACCCTTTTCACTTGTAGTAGAGGTCATGCCAATCATGTACAGAGGGCTCTAGCGGCCTGTAGTGAAGCCTTGGGTGATGACAAGAATGATATGTCTATAGGCGTTGTGAAGCTAATACTTATGCTTAGGTCTCAATTGGATTCTAAGTATGACCTTACAAAAAGCGCTTGGGACTCAAAAGGAATACCAAAGATCAGGCGCTTAGCGGATGCCTTCTCTGGTAAAGAGCCTCAAATAGTTGATGATGAAGACCTCATTAAGTATCGAACAGAAGCCCTTGAGGCTGACTTATCGAAGCATATTGAGCACTATGGTGATGGCATCTTTAGGGAAGCACTACGGAAGGCTGTGAGGGGTAAAGGTCTTGGTATAACTATAACCAAAAAAACCAAGTGGGAACAGGAGAATGGCTACACTGAAGAGGAGCAATATTTACAAGAAAGTGAGGAATACCAAAACTCCAATGTGGAAGATTACGACTTTTAGTTATTATCTAAATCCCCACCAAACCACTACACTAAAGGGATGTAGCCGCTTTCCATTATTACCGTACACATGTGTACACCAGAGTCCTTATGGGTGTACACAACAGTTTTGCACGATAAAGAGAGTGCTCTTCATGTGAGCCATAAGATTCAAAAAAATCAGCTTTTCATAATCACGTTTTTTTCTATCGTTATGGAACGACGCAATCGTGATGAGGGCTTTCTACCCCAGCTATACCCCCCTATGCATCCCTCAAGGTAATCCAAATGGAAACTCTCATTAAGGGGCCATAGAAGAAGCGTAACGAATGCACCTTATGCCTTTGCTCAATAAATCCTTTTGACGTTTAGATAGGCCAGCCTATCGATAGCTTCTCTCTTGGTCTTGAGTGGCACTGAGCCATAACGACCACCTTCAGACTTAGCCGCATGACCTGTAATAGCATCACTCACGCTGTCTGAGATACCTAAGGCTCTCATATCAGTCTTAAAGGTGTGTCTAAAGGCATGTGTAGGTTGACTGATGGATATTCCTTTTGATTTGACGCGAGCACTCCACCACTTGCTAAAAGCCCCTGACGCTCTACCGTAGGTGCCTATAGTGAGATCTGGAAATAGTCTTCCTTTTGCCTTATCGACATAGTCTAAGAAGCCTAACTCAAGTATGTGAGCAGGTACTGGGATATGCCTCAAAGAAGAATCAGTCTTAATACTTTGACCTTCACCTCTACGAATATTTAGATATTGAATTCCCTCTTCATTACACCCTATATCTGAGCGGTCTAGTTGAGCTATCTCAGACAACCTTGCACCTGTATATCTACAAAGTAGAGGAACCCAATAGCAAGCCAATCCATATGTGAGACTCGATGAGACCTTAGTAAACAGCTCATCAGCAAACAACTTCTCTATGTCTTTAGGTGTATATCCCCTACCCGCTATATCTACCTCAGTTTTCTTTTGAGTATTCTTAACAGATACCCCAAACGTAGGGTTAAACGAGATTAATCCCATCTCTACCGCATAGGTAAACACTGGAGATATCTGTTTAATTGCATTTGCTACGGTTTTTGGTGATAGGAGTTTCGAACAACTAGTCTCAGCGAATTGAATTTGCTTAGAAATAGTCATGCTCTTAACGGCTTGAGTTCTATTCTTGGGGAGTTGTAAAAGAATATCCCTAAACTTAACGATATCGCTCTTATTAATAGTCGTAACATCCATATCCCCTAAGATAGCCACAAAGCGCTCTACCTTGGCCTTAGTTTCATCAAGGGTTTTTAGCCTAGACTGATTCCCTTTATTTTGAAGTATGTCTGACGCTCTCCAATGCTCATAGACGTTAGAAATACTATTCTCTGTAACAATGGTCTGCTTTGAAGAAGACGCTTTTTTAGAGACCTCAGAGAGCTGCTCACGCGCTAAAGACATTTCTCTTGGTTCATCAGTCCAGTTATCTCTATGACGACTTAAGCAGAGCTTCTCTAAATCAATGATATGACTGTAAAACGCCTTTGCTAGATTGATGTAGGAAGAACTCGTATGGCTTACTGATAGCCCATCTCTCTTTAACTGGGAGTCGATATGAGATGATAGCTCTTTGGCAAACGTCATCAACTCTGCGCTGGTGGCTCGTTGTATTTCAGAACCTTGTAAACTTAGCGTATCAGAAAGACCAAACCAGTGAGGATAAATATTCCCATCTCTTGAAGTCTTCCCATTGGAGTCCCAGTGGAGGTGTTCATTTCCCTTATTGTGGTACACAAGAAAGTCTTCATAGTTATCTGTAGCTTGAATCTTATCTCTTGTATGAACATACCAACGGTTAGCTATGATCTGACAGTCTCTTAAACTGAGCTCTTGTGAGCTATCGTCTGTGAGTTGCAGTTCTGCTAGTCGTATTTGGTTATCAACATCTGCGAGCAAGGGGATGATTAGGCTTTTGGCTTCACGTAAATCTTTGGTGTTTAGTGATTGCTTAAATACAGCTTTCCCAATGATAGGGACTAGACGTTTTGGAACGCCTTTTCTGAGGTAGTAAATACCGGATTTTGGATGCTTGAAAGGAGAACTCATTATACTCATTTGTACCAACCTTTTGTACCAGTTGGCACGCAAGGTCAATCCGCTAAACCCTAGAAACAACAAGGCCCTGCGTCATGCAAGGCCTTGATGGTATATGGCGGAGAGAGAGGGATTCGAACCCTCGTTAGGTTTAACCCTAAACACACTTTCCAGGCGTGCGCCTTCAGCCACTCAGCCACCTCTCCAAAACTTCTCATTTGCTCTTCGAAACTATCGCAGAGTTAACACATCCATGATGATCGGCACCCAGTCCGCACATCCATGTCCGGCCGTTCAGCCGGGCGGTGCTTTGCACCTAAAGAGGCCGACTTCACCCACCTCTGTAAAACTTTTCACTCTGAGCTTGCCTACCTGCAATGACACCGTATTGCACCTTACTAGTAATGTCTAACAAGCTTTTTAGCAGGCGCGTATGTTAGGGAAAACCTTTGGCCTGCGCAAGTGTTTAGTTTGATTAACCGATTGATGCGGTTGTTATTTAAGCAATTAATGTCCAATAACGACCATTCAACCGGTTAGCACGCATTTATGCAACAGGTAGCTCTATTTTGCCATTGATCACCATGATGCAGTCCATTCCTGCATGTTGGGCAGCCTGCCTGCCTATTTCGGTGTCTTCGAACACGACACACTCGTTGGCGCTCAAGCCCATGTTTTTAGCTACGGTTAAAAATGTTTCACCATGTGGTTTACCATGGGTGACATCTGACGCTGTGACAACGGTTTCTACCCTGTCGAGTAAACCGGTTTCGGTTAACATACGAATGGCGTTTTCACGCTCTGAGCCTGTGCCAACCCCCATTTGCAGGATGCCTTTATAACGCTGCATGACATCAAATGTGTCTTGGATCACGGTGAGGTTTTCATCGAGTGCTAACCACGCTTGTCGCTTGAACTCTGCAACTTTATCTAAGTTGTGATCCATCCCGTGCTTTTCATTAAGCAGTTTGGCAATTTGGCGTGTGGGGACCCCTCCTAAATCATGAATATATTGGGCATCGTATGGATAACCAAATTGTTCACAGGTTTGTTGCCATGCAACAGCGTGAGAGCCCATGGAATCGATTAACGTACCGTCCATATCAAAAACGATCCCTTTGTAACGGCTTAAATCTGGCATGATTGCTCCTCAATAGTCGAATGAAAACAGAACTCTATACTGTTTATGTGGACGAAAAATGAAAAAGCCAGCATTTGCTGGCTTTCAATTACGATTGGGTACTAGAAATTAACTAGGCATTACCTGTAACTTTCATTTTCAACTCAGCCGAAAAATCGAGCATTCTATCAAGTGGCACCAATGCCTTTTTACGTAGTTCATTATCTACGAATATTTCGTGACCTGTAGTCTCAGTCAGCGCTTTGTATATCGCTTCTAATCCATTCATTGCCATCCATGGGCAATGGGCGCAGCTTTTGCACGTTGCGCCATTACCTGCTGTGGGTGCTTCAATAAACGTCTTGTTAGGCTCTAGTTGTTGCATCTTATAAAAGATGCCTCGGTCAGTTGCGACGATAAAGGTGTCATTGGGTAACGTGCGAGAGGCATTAATCAGCTGAGTTGTAGAGCCCACTGCATCAGCGAGTTCCACTACACTGGCGGGTGATTCTGGATGTACAAGTACGGCAGCGTCCGGGTATAGGTGCTTCATGTCACGCAACGCTTTGGCAGAGAACTCGTCATGCACAATACACTCGCCTTGCCACATTAGCATGTCAGCGCCGGTTTCTTTGGCTATGTATGACCCTAAGTGGCGATCAGGTGCCCAGATAATTTTTTTACCTTGAGCGTCTAAATGCTCAACAATTTCTAGGGCTATACTTGACGTGACTACCCAATCGGCACGCGCTTTTACCGCTGCAGATGTATTAGCATATACCACCACAGTATGGTCAGGGTGTGCATCACAAAATGCTGCAAATTCAGCTTCAGGACAGCCGATATCAAGTGAGCAGGTTGCATCAAGAGTAGGCATAATTACGGTTTTGTCTGGGCTTAGTATTTTAGCAGTTTCGCCCATGAAACGTACACCAGCCACGACAAGAGTTTGTGCATCACAATCTCGGCCATAGCGCGCCATTTCTAGGGAATCAGAAATACAGCCCCCCGTTTCTTCAGCCAATGCTTGAATTTCGTGATCGGTATAATAATGCGCAACTAGCGTGGCATTTTTTTCAATGAGCAATTGTTTAATTCTGTCGATGTAATCTTGTTGCTGAGCAGAAGTTAATCGCGCTGGTTTTGCTGGGAACGGATAATCCACCGTGCCGATAGAAAGTGCCTGATTCATAGTGCTTAGTTGGTTACCACAAACATCATAATTAATCCGCGTAGTATACCGATAGTGTGAGCAAAAATCACACTTCCCGTTATATCCAATTGAACCGACTTAATCTGCTTGCAGGTACTGCTGGTAACGATCACGCCAATACTTGCCGTGCACAGGCTCACCTTTAGCCTCATAACCTTGATATAAATTAATGTAAGCAGGCGTTAATAAAGGTTTCTGCAATAAACGTTCGGCCCATACTTTTAAATAATAAGGTGGAATATAAGCGACATCGTAAAATTCCATAAATGTCATTTTTTCAGTAGGTTTGTAGCTCTGCGCTGGATGATTATCGCAAGTGCGAGATTCGCTCAATAAAGCCGAACCATTCATTCCTAGAGCTTGCCATCGCTGTGTAGTCGGTTTTTGCCCCGCTTTAGTCACCAATAAATTTGGTGCATCATTTGAGTGACAAATGCTATTCGCCAATCCTGATGACAAGGGATATTCATCTACAAAGCCTGCAAAATGCGCGAGTTCATGCACAAAGACGTTGTAATCATCTTTGCTATCTAAAAACATAATCCCGTTGTGTACATTCGCTTTGCCATTGTCTGCGAGCACCACTATATGGGTAAAGTTTTGCTGAGTAAGGGGAGCACTTAATGCGGTAATATCACACCCTAAGCGCTGAGCTCCCTGCCAGTTAGCCGAACACTTAAGTTTGTGTGACGTGAGCCAAATAGGCAGATTAATACAGATGGGTAGTTCTTTTAATCGAGCGTCCGTTTCGAAACGAGCTTTAATACGCTCCCCCTGCAAAACAGAATGTAGCGTAGCGGCCACCATTTGTAATTGCTGGGCACATTGATGAGATGACTTATGCTCTGGTGAGGCGAAACTAGACTCAGAGCGTCTCATATTTAGTAAAGCAGTTGCGCGACGGCTACCGATTTTTTTGGCTTGTCTTAACGAAGCAACAGCGTTTTCTTCTTCGCCAAGTAAGGATAGCCATTCAGCATAATACACCGCACTGCCTGCATCTTGCTGCGCAGCTTTTGCCAACCAGTATTGGGCTTTTTGCCGTTGATTATTGACTATAAAATGATGATAAAGCGCTATCTGAGCATCTGCATCACCTTGATGCGCGACATAGTTAAGTGCCTTTTCAGAAGCACGACTGCGATTTTTACTTGCTTGTAAGTGAGAAAAATATCCCTGAGCTTGGGCTGAGCCAGCTAATTTTGTGAAGTGTAACCAATAGCCATTGTTATTTTGGATAGCAACTTGGCTTAATTTGGGTAAGGCTGTTGAGTCGCCATATTGATAGGCTTTGTATAAAAAATGAAATGGGTCGGCTTGGATCGCCGCTTGCGCATTTAAAAACGCTAAGTAGTAAGTTGAATCACTGCGCCCTGCTAACAACCAAACAATACAACAAAACGACAAGCCTACTTTTAACACTTGTCGTCTCTTACGTACGCGCTTCTATTATGGCTCTTCACTTTCAGCAACGGCTTTATCGCGAAGCATATCGAGCTCAAGTCGCGCATATCTATGTTCAACATATTCAAATACATTGGTGCTAAGAGCTAACTTGAAGTAGTTCGACGCCACACCGCGGTTACCCAGTGCTGAGTTATATTTACCCAGATAGAAATACGCTTCACAAAGGCGATCTGTCAGTTCCTGCTGACTCGTCACGCCTTGAATTAGGGCATTTAATAATGCTTGCTCGTCTATGCGCCCTAAATAAAGGTCAACTAAATGTGTCGCCCAGTTGTCTTCGTCTAAATTTTCGCGATTATTACTTAACGTGATTAATGCATCTGCTTGGTCAAGTTCACTATGGGCAATAAAAGACCAAAGTGCACGATATGGATCTGATTCATCATTTCGGTAAAATTCACTAAAATCATTTACGGCTAAATCGGCGCGGCCACCGTAATATAGCGCGATCCCTCGATTTAAAAACGCAAATTCATAATCAGGGTTAATGTCTAACGTGGCATCAAACGCTTCATAGGCTTGTATAAAGTTCATTTGCTGAGTGTAATGCACACCCAAAGAGTTATACGCCTCTGCCATATCTGGTTTAAGACGTATAGCATGATCAAAATCATACTGCGCCAAACCAGCCAGCCCTACGCTGTCGTATAACATACCGCGTTGATGCAGTAACTCTGCCCTTTCTTGATCTTCTAACGGTGCTTTTTCAAGGATTTGGTTATATCTGGCGATCGCCATTTGCGAGCGCACACTCATAGGCGCGGGCTCAGCGAGTAATAAGTTACTCATCTGTGCTTGGCTTTGCTGAGCTTGATTGCTATTAGCACACCCGCTTAATAACAATCCTAAAAATACCAGTGAGAAAAATTTATTTTGCATAGTAATTTGCATAAGAGTAGGCAACGCTCGGTCTAAAATGTGATGGCGATAAAAATGCGGAATCAGCCAGAAAATGATGCTTAGTAAACAGGCAGGGTGGCGTATTTACCCATAAATGTAAAGACAACGAGAAGGCGAAAATTGCAATCTACTGTATCAAGTTGTAAAAATAATGCACACTAGCCGGCTACTAAGAAAAAAAGCGATACCATTTTGAATAAGCAACAAACTGATTTACAAAGCCTCTTTAATGCTGCTTTGGATGTGCAAGCCAAAGCACACGCACCCTATTCCGATTACCGAGTGGGCTCTGCTTTACTGGCAGAAGACGGTAACACTTATACTGGCTGCAATGTAGAAAACGTATCCTTTCCATTAGGCCAGTGTGCTGAAGGTAACGCTCTGGCAGCAATGGTTGCAGGTGGTGCCAGGCCTGT
>OJFV01000250.1_pt1 | contig 18093 bp, 12 predicted proteins | sample 1594391 | NCBI WGS metagenome assembly OJFV01 (sample SAMN05416856, study PRJEB24817) | seawater metagenome | isolation source: Sea water | place: Canada:Atlantic | collected 2013-11
TCTACACTATCCTCTTCGTCGGCAGCGTCAGATGTGTATAAGAGACAGGTTCTACACTGCTCGTTTATTCTCTATAAACCTGAGTTTCAATAAGCGCTTCGTGTTGATGTGGCTAAAGTACCTCGACAGAAAAGGGAATGAAATTAGAATATTTTGATTAGTTTATTCAAAATTATTGACTCTCTGGTCATAGAGCCAGAGTAGTGAACGGTACTGAGTGATAACCGGGATATATTTGGTTCAAAAAGAGCCGATTTGTTTCAGATTTAGCTACACTTAGCTGAGATGGTTGGTGTTTATCAATAGGGAAGTGAAAGAATAGACAATCGCGTAACGGGTCATTTGATTGTCTATCTAGGAAGTTGTATCTGTATACAGATTATTCGCCGAATGCACCTGCCGCCCCAGGGAATACCACTGGGCTTTCTGCGCCATCTTGACTCACGCTGGTTACGCCAAAAAAGTAGTTATCGATAACAACGTTCTCAAGCGTAAATGTATCCACGTTGCCCACAAAACGACTGAACTGCCACTGTGGAGCATCTGTATAGCGCCAATAAATCTTATAACCTTTCAATTGCGGGTTTTGTTCACTACTTAGTGCCTGCCAACTTAGAGTGGTGCTTGGCTTTACTGCCCCCGCAATTTTTACCTTAGCCGGCGGAGAGGGCGCCCATGCCATTCCCGCAAGCGACACTGCATTCAACGCAGTGAGTTTTGCAGCATAATCAAAGTTAACACCTTCTATGGTATCACCGTAGTCAATGCCGTTTTCACTGCGTATATCTTGGTGTTGGCGATTGTAATTTTCGTTGGTTTCCATAATACGTACACCTGGGTAACCCAAGTCATTAAACGGGCGATGATGTCCTCCGCGCCCGAAGCGGTCTAGACGGTAAATGACCATGGTATCTAGATTAGGAATATAACGGTCTGCCATCCAGTCGATATAACGCGCTAAATTGCGACTTGGAGAATCGACCTCACCACCAGTAAAGCGACGTGTTATCGCTTCCTCTGGGGTTTCAGTTTGGCGAGTGCCTTCGGCAAATATACGGGCGGTGGTGTTATTAATAACGCCATTAATGCCTTCGATATTGCCAATCATATCGTTGTTGAGCACGGCTTTGATGCGCCAACCGTCTTTTTGCGCCTGTTCAGCCAGTATCTTACCGCCAAATAAACCTTGTTCTTCCCCGGCTAATGCCGCGTAAACAATGCTGCCATTAAATGTGTATTTCGATAGTACTCGGGCCGCCTCTAGCGTACCCGCCACTCCAGATGCATTGTCGTTGGCACCAGGGGATATAGACGCACTGTTCATGACGTCTGATACTCGGGAGTCAATATCGCCTGACATTAATACGTAGCGGTCGGGGTCGTGACTGCCTCGCTGCACGGCGATAACACTCACTACCTCGGTTGCGCCCGGAATACGCGTTTCTCCGCTGATGGTTTTTGACTGAAAATACACTTCTAAGCATCCGCCGCAGTCTTGTGATATTTGTTCGAATTCGCTTTTTATCCAGCGTCTCGCTGCACCAATACCTTGGGTGTCTGATGCCGTTTCAGATAAAGTATGGCGGGTGCCGAACCCTACTAGGGTTCTAATATCTTGTTCGATATGTTTCGCAGAAACTGCTTTGGCTATGTCGTGCAGTCTTTGTTGGTCTTGATAGCTTGGAGGGCTTTGTGCATGGCTGGTAGCAGTGGTTAAAGTCAGTGCAAGTGCGATACCTGCAGAAAAAATATGTTTCATGAGAGCCTCTTATTATTATGTTATCGAAATGTCGTCCGGTGCATGCTACTGAAATTTATTCGTTGAGGTATAGGTATTGCGACAGGAGCGGCAGTAATAAGGATGAACCTACTCTATAGAAGCACAAAAGTGACATTTTTTTGAATCAATATTGTTATTGGTTTTATTATTCTTGTTACAACACGTTACAATGGGGCGGGTAACGAGCAGGTTGAAAGACGGAGTCGCATGTTAGGTAAGTATTGTCATTTGGTGGGATGGTTATGGATATCGTTTCACTCTTTTAAGGCGTTGGCGGCCCCCGATGTGTCACATGCTTTATTAAAGTCCCCAGTTTTCTCTCAATTAACGACTGAAAATGGCTTAAGTCAAGACACGATCAATGTGATGCACACAGATGATCAAGGTTTCTTATGGTTAGGCACAGACACAGGGTTGAATCGTTACGATGGTTATCAAGTCGACGTAGTTGAACCGAGTAACGTTTCTCTCAGTGCAAAAACGATAAATGACCTGATGCAAGATACCCAAGGCAATTTATGGGTCGCGACATTTAGCGCAGGTATTTTCAAGATCAACTTATCCAGCGGCGAAGCACGGTTAATCGGCAATCGAAAATCCCAAGTTATCGCTGACTGGCAACAGAGTTTTAATGCCATCGCTGAAGATAATGATGGCGCAGTTTGGCTCGCTTCAGACGAAGAAATCCTGCGATACGAACCGCACACAAATACCCTAAAAAGCATTTTTTCTATGTCCACTAACAAGATAGAAAAAGGCTATTACATCCGTACTTTGGTCTGGCATAACAATTTACTGTTTTTTGGCACCAATGAGCGCTTGTTCGTATATTCCCCCCAGCTTAAAGAAAGCATCGATTTAGGCTTTTTATTTGCAGAATTTAGCAATGAAGGGCAAAGAGATGTCAAATCTCTTTTCGTAGATGAGCTTCGAGATGTATTGATGATAGGCACGGTAAAAGGGTTATACAGTGTCTCTTTAGTGCAGATATCTGACTATATTACCCAGGATATTACACCAGACCCACTCGCTACATTGATTACAAGTCGCAATATTTGGCGTATTAGAACTTTAGATGGTTCACTTTTTTACCTTCCGACGGATCAAGGAGTTTTCACTTATGACGCCCAAACCGGGCAAGCACAGCATTTATTTTTACCCACGGACAGTAGGTTATTGCTGTCCCAAGATGTTATTTACGACATTGCATCCGATGACAGCAGTAATTTATGGCTAGGCACCCGCTCAGATGGTGTTTTACATTGGGTTAGTACTTCGCAATCCTTTCAAAATTTACTCAACATCAACGGCGGACGATTTGCTAAAACGTTGAGTGACAATAACATATGGGCCTTAGCACAAGTCGATCCGAGCGGGTATTGGATAGGTACCGATAATGGGCTAAATTACTATGATTTTGAAACCGCAGCGGTTGAATCGTTTTTGGTTTCATCTCATGATCTAGCGCAGTATTCAAAATCGAGTATCCATCAAATTTTACCGGCGGACTTTGGGTACTTATGGTTGCTTACAGGGGAGGGGGTACGCCGCTTTCATATTCAATCAAGAAAGCTCGAAGCAATACAGTTAGCAAATTCAACCAATAACGACATCCTTAATGAGTATATTCAAAGCGCTATTGCGACCAAAAGTGGCGATTTATATTTGGCATACGAACAAGGTATCTACTACTACGACACACAAACGAAGGAAATCAGCGCGTTAAAAGAGCTTAATGAACTTGCGACTACAAAGTTACTGCGAGGCATAATGCCTTCGCTTCCGAACGCGCCTAATAGTCTCTTATTGAGCACCTTAGGCGGCATGTTTCAGTGGGACCTTAACCTAAAGCAATTAACGCCTGTTCATAAATTGGATAAGCAATTAAGTGCTAACTTATGGCCAGATAGTTGGGTGCTGGATGAGCAGAACATCTTGTGGGTTAGCTATCCAGGTTATGGCTTAGTCGGGCTTGATGGTGCCACATTCGAACAAAAGTATTTCTTTGATAAAGATAACCTACTGCCGTCAAATAATATTTATAGCTTACAACCAGATGGTAGAAACGCCATCTGGATAAGCTCTCATAACGGATTACTTAAATTCGATCCCAAATTCATGACACTGCAGCGTTATGGACACGCTCACGGTTTAGCCAATGAAGAATTTAATCAGGGGGCTAATATAAAACTTGATAATGGCAAACTGGTATTCGGTTCGCCTAAAGGCCTAGTGATGTTTGCGCCTTGGGCATTACCTAACAGCCGGCAAACGTCGCAAAAGCCAAAAATTACCGGCATCAAAGTGTCATCCTCGCCTTACTCATCTAAATTAGGAGATTTAGCCGATAGTGAAGTTCACATGGCTTACGATGATGTGGGTTTGCAAGTTAGATTCTCTACCTTGCAATTCGCCAGCTTAGATAGCACGCGTTATCAGTATCGGCTCAGTGGAACACAAGATATTACCTATCCGAGTACCCCTGATCCTCAAGTGTATTTCCCCAAACTTGAACCCGGTGCGTATGTTTTCAGTGTTTCCGCCATTGGTATGTCAGGCGGCAAGGAAAGTCCCAGTGCTCAAATCAAAATAAAGGTAGATTATGCGCCCTGGAACTCACCTTTAGCCTATCTAAACTACGCTCTGCTAATAGGACTCGTTGCTTATACTTTTTGGAAAATGCGCAGTTTACAGGCCCAAAGGTTGCGTAGTGCGCACAAGGAAGCCTTACTAAGTCAGGGCCGGCTGTCACTCGCCCTACAAGCGAGCAACAGTGACGTATGGGAATGGGATGAAAAGAGTGACACGATCCAAGCCTCTCGTTTTCACGATGAGCTCGGTTACAGAGATAAGACCGGCACAGTCGCGCGAGCTGAGCACTTATCACTTATTCATGATCGTGACCGAGAGATGTATTTAGCCCGCTGGCACACCTTTATTGAACAAGAAGATCGCGTGTTAGACGTGACCTACAGAATGCGTTCCCATGACGGGCATTGGTTGTGGTTTCGTGATGTAGGTAATGTGACAGGGGGAATCGCAAGCGAGCACAACCAACGCGTTGTGGGGACTTATGCCAACATCACGGACAGCATTGCAGAGCAAGAAGATTTGCGTTTATTTGGGGAAGCGTACAAGCACACCCGGGATTGGGTGCTAGTGTGCAACCGTCACACAGTGCCGATGGCGGCAAACCAAGCGTTTTGCAATACATTTAATATCGATGAGCAGCAGGATATTGCCTCTCAACTCAAGCTTGTTTATCACGATCAACAAGCCGGATTGTTGAGCTTCTGGGGCAAACTTGAAAGCTTAAAAGCAGGTGAAGATTGGCGCGGTGAAGACCAAATCATGTTGCAAAACGAGGAGATACGAGATGTATTGGTATACATTAAAGCCGTCGCCTGTATCAACGATGTCGCGGATATTGACTCTTATCTGATTATTTTAAGTGATATCAGCGAACATAAGAAAGCCCAGCAAGCATTAATGAAGTTGGCAAATTTTGATGCACTTACTGGTTTACCCAACAGAGCGTTATTGCTTGACCGTGTTGATCATGCGATTTATCAAGCCCAACGTTCAGCTAGTACCCTAGGTTTGTTTTTTATCGATCTGGATAAATTCAAGCAAGTAAATGACAGTTTGGGACATAACGCTGGGGACACATTGCTACAAGAAATTTCCACCCGTTTGCTCAATCTGTTACGCAAAGAGGATACCATTGCCAGATTGGGCGGCGATGAATTTGTGGTACTGATTGAAAACGTTCATGTCATTGATGATGTCACGCACTTAGCTAGCCAAATTATTGAAATCATCGATACCCCAGTGCAGCTGGACAACCATCTAGTGAGCGTATCTTCGAGTATTGGTATTGCGCTTTATCCCGATGATGCACAAGACGCACAAGAGCTTCTGCAAAATGCGGATATTGCGATGTACCACGCTAAAGAAAATGGTCGCAGTCACTTTCAATTTTTCACTGCCAAAATGAACTTTCTTGCCCAACAACGGTTGGCGTTAGAGAGTGACCTCAAGTACGCCCATAGCCATCAACAGTTTGAAAATTACTATCAACCCATTATTGATATTAGCCGCAATAAAATCGCTGGATTTGAGTTACTAATGCGCTGGTTTACCGACACAGGGAAGGTTTCACCCGGGCGTTTTGTTCCCGTAGCAGAAGAACTTGGTTTGATTGAAAGCATGACGCTACAAGCCATGGAGCGGGCGCTTCCCATGTTTAAGCATTGGCAAGTAAATGGATTCGATGGGTATTTATCTGTCAATCTATCAGCCCGTCATTTTGAATCTCTTCAGTCTATAAAGGATGTGATCGCCTTTTTAGCATCGAATGCCTTACCGGTGGATATGGTTCGATTTGAAATAACTGAAAGTGCACTGATGAAGGATTATCAGAAGGCGATTATCTACATGAAACATCTACGAGAAGCGGGTTTTAGCATTGCCTTAGATGACTTCGGTACTGGATATTCGTCTTTAAAATATCTTAAAGAGTTTCCGCTAAGCGTAATTAAAGTGGATAAAAGTTTCGTCGACGACATTGGCATAAACAAGAATAACGAGGCGTTGATTGAAACCATCTTGCGTATGGCGCAAAGCCTTAATATGTACTGCGTGGCAGAAGGGATAGAAACCGAAGAGCAAGTCGCGTTCTTTAAGGAGCACGATTGCCAATTTCTGCAAGGATTCTATTTTTCCAAGCCTGTTGCTTTGGCTGATACCTTCGCATTAATAGATAAGCCCTTAGTTTACTAGAGGTTAAGAGGTAAACCGCTATAAATAAGGCTGTCGTCGATGTTAATTCTACGGGGCGAAAAGAGCGTGTTAGTTGATACGAGTTGCTAGGCGTCATTAGCGAAGATCCTTATAAAGATTGTTTCAAGGACGCATCATTGTGCGTTATGACAGGCTGGGCATTTTCAATGACTTGCTCTACCGAGGGATGTGCGATCAGCCTGCCTAGTATGCGAACATCTCCGCCAACAAATACAGTGGGGGGCACTTCATTGGTTTTATCATTTTGATTAATCTGTTGGCCAATAACCACATTGCCAAAAATTACGGTATTGCCGGTTAGACTGATATCTCCTTGTTGGGCCTTAATGTGTCCAAATACGGTTACGCCGTTTAACGCTATGTTGCCATCATTTGTGCAAATTGAACCTACAACGACACTGGTTTCTGGTAAATCGACATGTCCACGTACAATGTGAATATTTGACATCATTTGCTTAGGCAAGCTGCTCTTAACATCGTTACCAATACGGCTTAGGTTTTCGACCTCTGGTGCCGCTAAGCTATGGTTACTGTAAGTGAGGTTACGCATTAGCCTAAGCTTTTTTTTAGCTTCAGTTAGTGCTGGAAGGCTTTTGTCAATTTGTGTATTTGCTCCACTTGCAAAGTCGGAAGATACAGCCTCTTTGTGACTGGCCAGTGCAATGCTTGGACTAAAAGCCAATATGCCCACACCTAGTATGATCGGTAAACTCATCATAATCTCTCATCAATTGTTAGACGTAATTCTGAATGAACAATGCAACGCAGATCCTGTGCCAAATGAATAACTTACTGTTAATAAAAAGAATTTTTAAGTTTAAGTCGTGTAAATTGAGACTTTAGCGCCGGGAGTAAGTCAAATTCGCTAACATTTAGCCAAAAATGTGAATTCAATAATTGCACTATTTAAAACAGGAAAACCTGACTTTTAGGTGTATACATTAGGTATGACGTATTTTTTTGCGGTACACGTGACTGCACTTTCGGAGCCAAACCTTTTGCTTAGCCGTGTACTAAGTCCTGTGTTAGTAAACAGTAGAAACAAAGCTCAGTCTGCTATTCGTTCTTTCTGTTACCTATCAGCGGTGTTATTGATATGCAGTATGTTCAGTCATCGTCTTTATGCCCAGCAACAGAACACCTGTTTTGTATCCCATGAACAACTGGTCGATACAACTCTTCCCCTTACGTTAAATCAGCTCACAAGGTTGCCGGTTAGACAGTTTATTAATCAACTATCAGTATCGTGCAACGTCAACGAGCAAAGTGTGCTGGTCATCAACAACAATGCCATACGTCACGCAAATCTACTCATCGATCATCAAGAACAACAGAAAATTGCCGCTAATAAATTGGTTTTTGTTTTACCCCAGGGACAGTACAGCGCAAATCTGATACTAGACGCTGAGCGTGACTTTTCTCTCACATTAGAGCGCAAAACCTGGCCTGAATATGCATTGGCTGGGCAACAACATAACTTGCTATTGGGCATGTTTTTTGGATTGTGCATTACGCTGGTTTTTTACCTGTATGTCATGGGCAAAAGCCTTAAAGACAAACGATTTCATTTCTACTGATATTACGTACTCTGCGCGGGCATTTTTTTCTTGTTACAGGAAGGGAACATAAACCTGTTCTTTGATGCGAACCTAACCAACAACAGGAGATTAAATCTCCTCTTTGCTGGCTTAACCGTGTTTACCGGCACAATTTTCGTTATAACCTTACTAGGTCTACAACGACGCTGGTCACGCTTCACTCGTTATGCTGTGACGTACCCTGCGGTTGTTGTGCTAGGGATCTCAATTGTGCTGTGTTTTTTACCCAGAGGGGAGTGGTTTACGTTACTCGCCACAATCATGGCGCGAACTACAATGGCGTTATTAATGTGTTCCTTTGGGCTGATTGCTTACGCATCCTACGTTCGTGTACACACCGCTCGTCTTGTATTATTCGCTTCATTGATTGTGTGTTGCGCGATGGCTTTCCGAATATTTCTGGGTGATCAAAGCCCATTTTTACAACGATACGGCTTGATATTTTCCTTTGCCATTGAGAGCTTTCTTCTCGCTATCGCTACTTCAGAAAGAATAAAGCGCATCAACCAAGAAAAGATCTTGGCTCAAGCCCAAGCCATGACAGACCCACTGTGTGAAATTTTTAATCGAAGAGGCTGGGAAGAAGCCGCAGAAAAAATCTTGAAGACACACAACACACAGCAGGGGATATTATGTTTGTTGTACATCGATTTAGATTGCTTTAAAGAGATTAATGATACCTATGGGCATAAAGCGGGAGACGAAGTGCTGCGAATTATTGCCAAAATAATCCGTAAACAAATGCGTGACCAAGATGCTGTTGGCCGCCTGGGCGGTGATGAATTCGTCGCTCTTGCCCAGTTCGACGATGCTCTGCAATCTGAATCACTAAAAGTGCGTGTCACTAAACGCTTAAAGAATATTAACATCAGTACCGACAGTGCACAGATCCGAGTCACAGCGAGTGTGGGCTGCGTGGTGTTCAGTGATAACGAAACAAGTGTAAGTGAAATGCTGCAAAAAGCGGATCAAGCAATGTATACAAGCAAAAGGGAGAATCAAGACACGGCACTTACTTGACTTGTACGATAGGTAATATACTGTTTTACTTAAATTTTTTAATATAATATGTGAGGTCATTATGTTATCCGCTGAGCAGAAGCAAGACTTTCTTACACAAGGCTATATCGTGTTAGATCAGCTTTTTCCCGAGACTGAAATGGCCTTGCTCAAACAAGAAGCTGAATCTATTGTTGAGTTGTTTGACCCTAATTCAACTCGTGCTGTTTTTTCTACCCAAGATCAGAGTAAATCAAGAGATGAATACTTCTTACAATCAGGCGATAAGATCCGCTGTTTTTTTGAGGAAGAAGCCTTTGATGTCAATGGTGAGTTAACCCAATCCAAAGCGATGAGCATCAATAAAATTGGCCATGCCTTGCACACATTAAACCCCGTATTTAAAAAATTCAGTCACGATCCACGGATCGCTCAGTTAGCAAAGGATGTGGGGCTGCTTAAGCCGCAAATACATCAATCTATGTATATTTTTAAACAGCCGAAGATAGGAGGAGTGATCCGCTGGCATCAAGACGGCACCTATTTTCTAAGTGAGCCCTTATCCGTTGTGACATTTTGGTTTGCTGTTGAAGATGCCACCATTGAAAACGGTTGCTTACAAGTCAAGGCCGATGGCAGTGAAACGCCGTTGCGCGAACAATTTATGCGTTTTGCTGATGACAACACAGAGCTAAAAGTACTAAATGAAACGCCTTGGCCAAAAGATGAAGATGCAAAACCGTTGGAGGTGAAGAAAGGCTCGCTGGTGGTTTTTGACGGTTTACTGCCGCATTTTAGTGCGCCTAATCGCTCAGAGAAATCACGCCATGCTTTTACGCTACACATGACGTGTGCCACCACAAAATATGACTCGCTAAATTGGTTGCAAGCCTTGCCTAGCCCTTTGTAGTTGTTTTATTAACCGCGATAGAGGGTTTTGATTAAGTGGTAACCAAACTGAGTTTTGACTGGTCCATGAACGGTTAAAATCTCTTTTTTAAACACAACGTTGTCAAAGGCTTTAACCATAGTGCCCGGGCTGAATTCCCCTAGATCACCGCCTTTTTTGCCGGATGGGCACAGTGAATGCTTTTTAGCGAGTTGTTGAAAGTTCGCGCCTTTGTCTAATTGCGCTTTCAACTGTTGTGCTTCTTTTTCGGTTTTGACCAAGATATGGCATGCGCCTGCTTTCATGATAATTCACCTATTTCGTTAGCGCGCTCACTGCCTTTTTACAAGGCTTAATAGGGCGCGTACTGTGTCAATATTAATACTGTTATTGTGCCACGGGACTGAGGTTAGCAGCAAAGACAAAGATCTATATTTAAAATCCATAAGGTAATTCCCATAGGTCTCGGATATTGTTTGTCTCTCGGTTATCATAGGTGTTTTATGGCAGATGCACTCAGCTTAGTAAAAACAGTGCGTATGTTGATAATATGCGCGCTGATATTGTGATGCTGATTTTTGAGCGCAGTAAGACGAAGCGAAAATCGCTAAACCGATTTGATGGCTAACTTGAATAGTAAGGAGATAAGGTGTTTGCGTTATCCGATAGAAGCTTAAAAGGGCAAGTGTCTGATGTTGAGTGGCAATCTCGTATTGATCTAGCGGCATGTTACAGACTCGTGGCAGATGCGCGCTGGGGCGACCTTATTTATACTCATATTTCCGCGCGTGTTCCCGGTACAGATGAGTATTTGATTAATCCTTTTGGATTAACATTTGAAGAAGTCACCGCCTCGAACCTAGTAAAAGTCGATTTAGAGGGAAACATTTTAGACGGCTCGCCGTATTCTATTAATCCTGCTGGTTTTACCATTCATAGCGCTATTCATGAAGTGAGACATGATGCCCAGTGCGTCATTCATCTACATACCAAGGCGACGATTAGCGTTGCGAGCCTAAAGGGCGGTTTGCAACCATGGAGCCAATACGCAATGTTCTCTTTGTCGTCCATGAGCTATCACGCCTATGAAGGTTTAGCGGTAAATGCCGACGAGAAAAAACGCCTGCAAGATGATTTAGCGAGTAACAACCATATGTTGTTACACAATCATGGCGGTTTGACATTAGGCCCAACGGTGGGGGACGCCTTTATGCGCTTTTATGATTTGCAGCGGGCCTGTGAAATTCAAATGGACCTGCTTCAAGCAAATCAATCGGTTATTGAAATTCCAAAAGCCATTGTCGATGGCATTTATGCTCAGGCCAATGTGGTTCACAGTGGACAAACCGGCGGCCAAAAAGCCTGGCCGGCCATGTTACGTAAAGCGTACAAACTCGATCCGAGTTTCTGCGAATAACGAAATAAACATAAAAGACAAAAATACTTACTTTCAGGAATAGAATTAATGAAGATTACCCGCGTTGAAATTTTTGATATCGAGTGCCCCAAGCGCACCGTATGGAACCCCGTTTTTATTCGTATTCATACCGATGAAGGGATAACCGGCGTAGGGGAGGCTGGCCTAGCTTATGATTGGGGGCACAGCGCTGCTGCGCATATGATCAAAGAAATCGCTGAGGCATTATTAATAGGCTTTAACCCAGTTAACACCGAATTGCTATGGAGCAAAATGCTTCGAGAAGGGTTCTGGGGATTAGGCGGCGGCCCAGTTTTTTATGCTGCTATGAGCGCAATCGATACAGCATTATGGGACATCAAAGCCAGAGCGCTAAATGTACCCTTGTACCAGTTACTGGGAGGAAAAACTAACGGTAAACTTCGCACTTATGCCAGCCAGTTACAGTTTGATTGGGATAAAGAGGTTACCCGCTTGAACGATCCTGTTGATTACGGACGCGCCGCTGAAAAAGCCGTGGCTGAAGGTTACGATGCAGTGAAAGTCGATCCGATTGTTTACGATAAAAACGGGGCTGGGCACTTTGATCGCACCAAGTTGTTTACTCAGCCAGAGATGCGTCTGTTCAGAGCAAGGTTACAGGCCATTCGAGATGCGGTAGGTGACGACGTAGACATTATTTTTGAATGCCACAGTTTGCCAGGCGTTGCCACGGCTATTCAGTTAGGTGAAATGGTCGAAGACATAGGTTGTTTGTATTACGAAGAGCCAGTGAATTACTTAAATTCAAAGTTACATGACAAAGTTGCTAAGCGCGTGAATGTGCCTATTGCTGGTGGTGAGCGTTTGTACAACCGGTGGGGTGTTAGACCGTACTTAGAGGATCAAAGCCTAGACGTATTGCAACCGGATATAGGCTTATGCGGTGGTTTCACTGAAGCCAAAAAAGTGTGTGATTATGCTGATGTGTATGACGTACGTATTCAGGCCCATGTGTGTGGTGGCCCAGTGGCGACAGCGGCAAGTTTGCATTTAGAAACGGCCATTCCTAACTTTTTAATTCATGAGCACCATACTTACGCCATTAAAGATTGGAACCGCGAATTGTGTATTCAAGATCCACAGCCGGTAAATGGCTTCTTTGAAGTAACGGAAACGCCAGGAATCGGTATCGATCTTAATGATGAGATTGTTTATCGTTCACCGCACATGGAAGTGAAGTAAGTCTTGCAAGCATAGCCATATGAGCACAGTGCCACCATTCGAGGGCACTGTGCTGAGTGATTCAGTATTCTCGTTTTTTCGGCTTTATCGATTTAATCTTTGTCTGTTAGTGACATCATTCTTTGTCCAATTTGATTTAACCTGTGTATTTTTTGAACTATTTTTGAGCACCATATTGGTGCTGTAAAAAGGCGAAACGTCGACTTAGCCCCTACACTCATGTTTCTAACTTCATGGCTTAACACGTGGTAGACGTTTTCTTTTAGCCATTGGAGCGGCGAAAAGAATTAGGAAAGGGAGGATCAGATGTTAAGACGTCAATTTTTACACGCATTGGGACTGGGCGCTGGGGCGGGCTTAGCCAGCATATCGTCATGTTTACAAGCTGCGCCAAAGTTAGCAAACGCAAATAACGCTCTCGCTCCAGGTGATTGGCAAGCGCTACGTAATTTGTTTCCACTGACTCGGGACTACATTCAACTATCGACATTTTTGTTAGCCTCGCACCCAGCACCTGTTTCTCAAGCCATCGAAAAGCACAGACACGCATTTGATGAAAACCCGTCAGATTATTGGCATCAAAATTTTCTGACCATTGACGGGAAAATAATGCAGGCCGCCGCTGACTACATGGGAGGTGAAGCACAACACATTGCGTTAACAGACAGCACCACTATGGGGTTGGGCTTAATCTACAGTGGGCTAAAACTCCAAGCAGGGGATGAGATACTGCAAACTGTGCACGACCATTACTCCACTGATATGTCGTTGGCGCACCGGGCTAAACGTACTGGTGCCACGGTTAAGCGTATCGCCTTGTATGACGAGCCCGCCCAGGTAAATGTGGATCAAGTGCTAAAGCGTTTGCATGACGCTATTGGCAGGCAAACGAAAGTGGTAGCAGCTACGTGGGTGCATTCTTCCACTGGTGTAAAGCTGCCTATTCGGGCTATGGCAGATACCATTACCCAGCTTAATCAGCAGCGTAAAGGCGAGCAACAAATACTGTTCTGCGTTGATGGCGTTCACGGGTTTGGTATTGAAGATCAAGATATTAGCCACTTGGGCTGTGACTTTTTCGTTGCCGGCACTCACAAATGGATATTTGGCCCAAGGGGCACGGGCGTGATCTGGGGTAATGAAAGAGCATGGGCGCAAAGTGAGCCAGTTATTCCTAGTTTCGGTGGGTCTTACGATGTGTGGCTAGGGTCAGCGACGCAAGATGAAGTACCGATTGGCGATCATATGTCTCCTGGCGGCTTTCACTCTTTCGAGCACCGCTGGGCATTGCCTGAGGCATTTAAATTACACCTTCAATTAGGCAAGGCAAACGTGCAAAAGCGTATTCATCAATTAAACACGCAAACTAAACAAGGCCTAGCAAAAATGCCTCATGTGACTTTGTATACACCGAGTGACAGTTCTCTTTCATCTGGCTTAGTGTGCTTTGATGTGAAAGGGTTAGCGCCCGAAACAGTGGTAGAAAAGATGCACGCCAAAGGCATTATCATGAGCAGCACACCTTATCGTCAAAGCTACGCACGCTTTGCACCGTCACTGCTTAATAACGAACAGGAAATAGAATTGGCGCTGGCTGAAATTCGTGCACTGGCGTAGCACCAGAAATTGAGCCGGTAAAGATTGCTAGAACCTTCGCGGACTAAAAGCAAAAAAAAGGGGATGATATAAATATCATCCCCTTTTCGCTTCCCCTGCCTGCTTTACGCGGCGTCTGTGTGCGTTTCTGGTTCACCTTTGACAAGCTGTTGATTTGCATCAAGCAACTCCATATCAAAGGTGTACTCATCAACACGCACGGCTAGTTGTCGCTTATTATTATAATCGATTACGCGAGCGTATTCGTTTGCGCTTAGTTCACCGTTTTCATGCAGCTTAGTCACTGCATTTTCAAAGGAAACAAACGGAACCACTGGATCCTTACGGAGTGCTTTTTGCACAACTTTAAGAATAGGCATGATATCGTGCTTTGCAGCAAATGCTTCTTGGTTGATGTGATTACCATCACCAGGAATAACCTTAACCAAGTGGGTTAAATCTGCCATGATCGAGCTTTGCGCCATAGTGGCATCAGAAAGCTGTCGTTTTAGCTTGTCAGATATGGCCGGAACTGAGCGCGTATAAGTGTTGGTTAATACACGCATCAAACCACGAGTGGCTGTGTTCGGGAAATTACTGACGAATTCATTCAAAGCCTGCTCACCCTGCAATAAACACCATTGAATGGCGTATTCGAAGTAAGGCTTGGCTTCAATTCGGTTTGTTACACGTTGCTCGTAAAAACGAACCACCGCCATAGAGGCATACAAGTAACTCATTACATCACCCAAACGTGCCGACAGCATCTCGGCTTTCTTCAAATCACCCCCAAGAACGAGCAGGGATAAATCAGCAAGAGGTGCTAGTTTAGCCGAGAGAGCATTCATGCGTTTTTCGTATGGCTTCACTTCAGGCAAGCTTGATTGTGCACCGCGCGTAAAGGTTAAATAGCTTTTACTAAAGCTGCGCAATGAATTCTTAACACTAAAGCTGATGGTTTTACCTAGCACTTTATTAAATTCTTTGTCTGCTGAGGCTTCATCGCTGTGAATAAGATCAACCATTTCTTTCATATGTGGGTGACAGCGCATAGCGCCTTGGCCAAATATCATTAAGCTTCTGGTTAAAATGTTTGCACCTTCAACCGTAATGGCAATGGGTTGCGCAGCATAACCATTCGCTAAGGTATTCTGTGGTCCGCGTTGAATGGCTTTGCCCGCTTGAATATCCATAGCGGTGTTGCACACATCACGACCTAATTCAGTCATGTGGTATTTAGCCATTGCCGTTACAACAGAGGGCTTAAGGCCTAGGCCAAGTCCTTCTGTGGTTAATACGCGCATGGCTTCTAGTACAAAGGTTTTACCGGCGATATCAGCAAGCTTTTCTTGGATCCCTTCGAAACGCCCAATTGGCACACCGAATTGTTCACGTACGAACGAGTACTCAGCGGTTGATTTGAGTGCAGACTGTGCAGAAGCAACGCCCATTGCAGGAAGGGAAATTCCGCGCCCTGCGCCTAAGCAACTAACCAGCATCTGCCAACCACGGCCAATGTTTTTCTGACCACCAATGATGAAATCCATTGGTATAAACACTTTATTACCACGGGTGGTACCGTTGTAGAAACGAATACCCATAGGATCGTGACGGTTGCCTAATTCAACACCAGAATGGGATTTAGGAATTAAGGCGCAGGTGATACCTAACTCAACTTTGTCGCCCAATAAATGGTCGGGGTCGAATACTTTAAACGCTAAACCAAGCACGGTGGCAATTGGCGCAAGTGTAATGTAACGCTTATCCCACGTCACCGATAAGCCCAGCACTTCTTCTCCGTTGTACATTTCTTTAGTCACAATCCCTGTATCAGGAATAGCACCCGCATCTGAGCCTGCCTCAGGGCTGGTCAGTGCAAAACATGGAATGTCTTTGCCCACAGCTAGATTAGGTAGCCAGTGGTCCTGCTGCTCTGTGGTACCGTAATGCATTAGCAGCTCGCCCGGTCCTAATGAATTAGGCACCATAACAGTTACCGCAACCGCGCTGCTTTTGACAGCAATAGTAGCGACTATGGTTGAGTTGGCGTAAGGAGAGAACTCTAATCCGCCGAATCTTTTCGGAATAATCAAAGCGAAAAATTTATTTACTGATAGAAAGTCCAATACCTTTTGCGGTAAGTGATCGCCGTTTTGCAGTTCGTAGTCGTCAACCATTTCCAATAGTTCTTGTACTGGACCGTCTAAGAAGGCCTGCTCATCTGCGCTCAATGTCGCTTTAGGGATGGCGCGCAAAGCTTGCATGTCAGGGGTACCACGATAGATGGATGATTCAATCCATACGTCACCCGCATCTAACGCTTCTTGTTCTGTTAAAGAAATTGCTGGTAATACTTTTTTAAGGTTTGTTCTAATACTCATGATAATTACTCATCCGCTCATCTGACCAGTTGCGTTTTATACTACGCAATTTCTAGAATAGATCAAATTTATCTTCAGTATATAGGTGCTTAAAGCGCCCAGTGGCATGTAAACTTTATTAAACGAAAGTTACGCTTTAGCTTTTAAAAATGTAATTTAATCAATTGGATAAAGTTAGTTTTAATTGGTTTTTAAAAAAGAAGCATTGAACAAACGCTGACGAAATAAAAATAATATTTATCATCGTTACGTTGATGAAACACAGTTTTTCACTAGCCTTTGCTGGTAGATTATTTACTCAAAGGTGTTAAAGAGGATTAGCAGGTCACTTCTCAAACATTATTCTTATTGACTGGTACTTACCGAAACCTTTGGCCTGATAGACAGCGAAATGTAAATGGGGCAGGGAGGAGAAGCCTGTATTACCTGAATAACCAATGAGTTGGCCGCGCTTAATATCTTGTCCAAGGGTAGGCACCACGCCGCTTTGTTGTAAATGATAGTACTCACCTGTCGTGCCGTCATCATGCAGTATAGTGATGAAATTAGCGTATTTAGCGAAGTTTCTATTGGCACCACCTCTATTATGCTTTTGCTGTAAGTCGATCACTTGACCACCACGTGCCGCATGAATAGGCGTACCTATTGGCATCGCAAAATCTACTGCGTATCGCGAAGCCCCTTGATGACTATAGCCGCCGTTGAACCCTTGCACCACCCTAAACGTCTTGCGCTTCCCGTAGGGTAGCGCATATTGGTAACTATCATCATGTTGGGCGTTTTCGATTCCTGGGGTCCAGTAAAAATCTTCCTTGCTGCGCACTGGGCGATGGGTATCAATAGCCTGCAATGTTAATATTTTAACGCGTTCCAAGGGTCCCAAAACCCGTGTTTTAGTGTAGCGATCTTTTACTGTTATTTCGGTTTTAAGGTTTCGTGTTCTCACGTCTAACGTAGAAGTGATGGGGTAGGGTTTATTATTGCTCAACCAGTATTCTATCACCTTGCCGTGTTCAACTTTTTCAAAACACGCCCAATCATCTATGCAATAGGCTTTCGTCGCACATGAGAAACAAGATAAAAATGCGATAACGAACCAATGTTTAACCATATAGACCCTTTTGCGATTGCTGACGTCGATTTTCATTTATATGCAGACCCAAAAAGTACGAATAAATTTCTTCAGTGAGAATAATATTGGATAAATAACAGCATCCACCCACCAAATTAGTGCCAAAGTGATCATGAGTGTTAATGTTGGCTATATATCAACAGAGCATTTCGCCTAAATTGCGAGATTTTTCCTCGTATTTAATTTATACATCTACATAAGTTCAGGTGAGTTGTCATATCAAGCTGTCTCTTATACACATCTGACGCTGCCGACGAAGAGGATAGTGTAGATC
>OJFV01000254.1_pt1 | contig 17882 bp, 17 predicted proteins | sample 1594391 | NCBI WGS metagenome assembly OJFV01 (sample SAMN05416856, study PRJEB24817) | seawater metagenome | isolation source: Sea water | place: Canada:Atlantic | collected 2013-11
TAAGAGACAGGATGGAAATCATCCGCAATACCCTAAATACTCTGACCAAACGAGCGATAACGGCTAAATCAGCGTCTTCAGCGGGAATAAGGCTGACAATAACAATCAAGGTATCGAATATATTCCAGAAGTTTTTAAAGAAATCCCGCTTTCGCTCTTCAGCTAAAAAACGAATGGTAATTTCAGTTAAGAAGAACGCGCTGATAAACCAATCTAAAAACTGTGTCACGTGGTACATGGTCACGGACATTTCATAGGTTTTCGCACCCACTAACAGGGCAGAAAATATGATCACCGAAATCACAAAAATCTCGAACAGCTTGTTCGAGCGAATACGAATAAATTTGGCTTGTAGGGATAAAGCGTTCATGGACTCACGAAGTTTATAAAAAATCGCCGATAGAATATTGGATTCTACAAGACTGTCAATTGAGGATTGGTGTGTGAATGTGTATAAACCACTGCGCAGGGGATGAAGTGATAAATAAACATGATATTCTATCAAAAGCATCGAAAATCATTGTTAACTAGCTTCTTTAACTAAAAAATATGAGGAATTTGGAATAAATGACAAGGTATCGTTCAGCGTCACAATAAATTAGTGAGGTTGTTAACTCATTTACCTTTAAGCAAGATTCTAATTCAAGAAGTCTCTTAATTAAAAAGTCTCTTCTTTTTGAAATAAAGCTCAATATAAACACAGGATTGTTGCGCGAAGCACACAAGACATGAGTACCAGTAATATGACGAGTATCCAAGCTACCCCTATATCCATAGGACATTTTCTTAAAACTGGCACTCAAGGCCTGCACAGAGAAGTGGAAGGCACCCTGTCAAAAATTTTATTCCACCGTGATTTGACTGCGCAGGTGTATTTGCAGGTACTGATGGCCATGCAAGCGGCTTATGCCTCAATGGAACGAGCAATGCTTAGTTTCCCTGAGTCTAAAGCAGCCTATAAAAACCGCAGTAAACAAGCGTTCATCAACAATGATATCGCTTATATGGAACAGGCTCTATTGGATCTTAAGCGTGACATTTCGACCCGCGCCAGTAATAAAGACGATTTAACTCACCATGTTAAGTCGAACGTTGAATTGCACTCAACTGCGCAAGCGATGGGGATGATGTATGTTCTGGAAGGTGCAACCTTAGGCGGTGAACATATTCAGGCTCGATTAACTCGACACGATTGGTTAGATACTCAGCACGGCGTAGCCTTTTTCAATAGCTATCAAGAGCAACGAATGGTGCGCTGGGGCGAATTTTTAACTGTATTGCAGCAATACTACGAGCGAAATCCCGATGATTGTGATGAAATCATGCAAGGTGCAGAATTAGCATTCGAATGTATTCATGATTGTTTGGAGGGAATAAGCCTGTGAATAAACCGTTTGATGTGACACTGGATAATTGTCATAAAGAGCCCATCCATATCCCAGGGTCGATTCAACCTCATGGCTATCTATTACTGTTCGAGCCAGAAACACTGATATTAAAATATTGTAGTGAAAACGTGGCGGACTTAATGCAATGCTCGCTAGACGCGTTACTTGAGCAACCATTGGATTCAATGTTTGACCGCGAATTCGCCACAATGGTGAAAGGATTGGATTACAGCAAGGGCTTTCACGAAGTTAATCCACAACAAACGACGCCAATTGCTGCGCTCGCTCAAGGGCTAAACTCCAATACCACCGGGCCAGTGACTGACACGCAAGCCGAGAGTATCAAAACACAATCAACTTACAATGCCATACTGAGCTTACACGACGACCTTTTGGCCATCGAACTAGAGCCTGCGTTATCTGCCAGTTCAAGTTCGTTTAATCCCGTTAAAAATTTGATTAATCTATCGCTTAATGATTTGGCCCAAAGCCAAGACTTGAACAATGTTTTTGCTTATTCAGTTAACGAAATCCGCAAAGTCACTGGGTTTGATCGCGTCATGTTGTATAAGTTTGACGCGGACTATAACGGCGAGGTTGTTGCTGAGGCTAAAAAGCTTGAGTTGAACTCCTTTCTAAAACAGCACTTTCCTGAGTCTGATATTCCAAAGCAGGCGAGGGAGCTGTACGTTAAAAACCCCATTCGACTGCTTGCTGATGTTAACGCCAAGCAGTCTATGCTGTACCCAAATGATCGGCCCGTTGATTTGAGTAAGGTGACGCTGCGCAGTGTGTCACCTATTCATTGCCAGTATTTACGCAACATGGGGGTGAATGCCTCTATGTCGATCAGCATAGTGGTGTCAGGCAAATTGTGGGGGCTAATTGCATGTCACCACTATAGCCCTCATGTAGTGCCGTTTGAAACCCGTGAAGTGGCTTTATACATGGGGTTGATGTTGTCTTATTTGATTTCATTAAAAGTGCAAGCTGATGCTGAGCACCGTGATTCGGCGGTGTTATCGTTAAATGCGTCGATCACCGCGAAAATGGCTGAGCGTATTTTCTTTACAGATGGTTTGCGTGAAGAAACAGACAATCTGATGCGTATGATGAACGCATCAGGCGTGGCTTGGCGTTTAGAAGAAGATATAGAATGCTTTGGCAAGACCCCAAGCCCTGATCGCATAGAAGCGCTTTTTAACTGGGCGACATCAACTAAATTAGTCACAGATACGATTTACCATACGAAGACCTTAGGTAAAGATAACCCTGATTTTTTGGATATAAGTGACGTTGCCAGTGGCGTATTCATCTTGTCTGTCTCCTCTGTTAGTAATTTATTCTTGATATGGTTTAGACAAGAGGTTGAACAAACCAAAGATTGGGGAGGGAAACCTGAGAAAACCATCGAGTTTTTAGATGATGGTAGCCATAGACTGATGCCCCGGAGCTCTTTTCGTTTATGGCGTGAAAACGTTAAAAACCAATCGTTAGCCTGGGAAGCGGTAGAGTTATCCAGCGCTTTGAAATTCCGAGACACGATAGTTAACTATGTGTTGTCAAAATCGGAGCGTCTTGAGCTACTAAACGAAGCGTTAGAGCACAAAGTAGCTGTGCGCACTGATGAATTGAAAAAAGAAATTGCTAATAAAGAAAAAATGCAAGATGAGTTAGTGGAGGCCTTGGCCACTTCTGAAGAATCTAACCGTGAGCTAGAGCGTTTTGCATTTGTAGCCTCACATGACCTACAAGAGCCGCTGCGTAAAATTCAGTCGTTCGGTGGGCGTATTCAGCAAACAGAAGCCACGTTAAGCGATAGAGGCCATGGTTATTTAACCAAGATGATGAACTCAGCAGAACGAATGCAGGCGCTGATTAAAGGAGTGCTGAGCTTTTCACGTATCCACAGATCCAATGACGAGTTTGTCCCTTTGAATTTTGATGACATTATTGAAGATGTGATCTTAGATTTAGAAGTGTTGGTGACAGAGAAAAAAGCAGCATTCTCAATCGATCATATTGGCACAGTATTCGGGGATAAAAACCAGCTTCACCGTGTGGCGCAAAACATCATTCAGAACGCCCTAAAATTCACTAAAGAGGACGTCCCTCCACACATTGTTATTGCCCTTAACGATAAAGCCGAAGACTTTGTCACCATTGAATTTAAAGACAATGGCGTTGGATTTGCTAAAACGCACGAGCAGAAAATCTTTGGTTTATTTGAGCGTTTACACTCAAAAGCTGAGTATTCGGGGACTGGGTTAGGTTTGGCGATATGCAAAAAAATTATCAATCGACATCAGGGAAAGATTTGGGCCGAGTCTCACTTTGGTCTGGGCGCATCATTTTTCATTACGCTGCCTACAAACTCAGGCGCAGTAGAATAATATTACGCTTTTAACTTATCTTAGACTAACTGGCTGTGATATTATTAGCCGTTAGTTTTTTTACGTGGTTTCAGGGCATAGCAAGCGATTTATCATGCTTCAACTTGGGTCATAGGTACGATGCTTTTGCATTATAAATATTAGAATTACACGGACGGTCACTAAGGTTGAACCGTTACCATTCTAGAGTACAGAAGGTTGTTTTTAGTGTGAATAAAGATTCTGGTGTGATATCTAAAAAACTCAGGGCTGTTAATTATATCCTGGTCGCCGATGACGACTTGGACGATCAAGAGTTGATTCAAGATGCGTTGGCTGATAACGCAATAGGGACAGAGAAACTGCGTTTCGTGAACGATGGAGAGGAGCTGATCCGCTTTTTAGCCAATGCGAAAACGTTGCCTAGTATCATTCTGTTAGATTTAAACATGCCTCGAAAGTCGGGCCGGGAAGCATTGGACGATATTAAGCAAAATCCGTCTTTTAAGCATATCCCTGTTGTGATGTTTACCACCTCTGACTCTGACATCGATATTAAAGAATGTCATATGTTGGGGTGTAATGCGTATTTAACTAAACCTAATAATTACTTAGATTTAGTGGGCTCGATGAAAGACCTAGTTAGCTTTTGGTTTTTTCAAGCGCAAATACTGTAAGATTAAAAATATACTAAATATGCCTGGTGCACCCGCTCAGGCATATTCTATTGTTGTTCAATATGTCACATATCTCTGGTTTACTTCTTCGCCCTTCTAATACTCATCTTTTTTACCCTCGCCTTGTAGTCAATCACTTTGAAACTATTGGCGGTCAGTTATTATGAATCAGTTATCTCGAAGCATCTTCATCTATAAAGAGTGCTGAGCTTGATGTATCACTACGATAAAGCATGAGCTCAAAACTTCTCTGCTAGCATCTTTATATTCAATTTCAGCCTTAAGGTTGGTAGTGATGCATACAAACAATGACTTTGAGTTCAAAACCGTAGGCGATATCCGTTTTGGGGTAAATGCGGCCTTGTCTTTGCCTGCACTGTTAATATCCCGCTTTGATGCAAAATCGGTTCTAATTATTACCGATAAAGGTTTAGTAAACGCAGGAGTGCTTGACGCTGTTTTTGCTGAGCTGGATGTCTCTGGTTTAACATTTTCAGTGTTTGATGGTGTGCAGGCTGACCCACCAGAAGCCATTATTTTAGCGGCTGCTGAACAAGCGAAAAAAGCCGATGTAGTGATTGGTATTGGCGGTGGCAGCTCAATGGATAGCGCCAAACTAGCCGCGGTATTAGCTATGGAGCAACAAGCACTCACTGATATGTACGGTGTGGATTTAGTCACGTCTCAGCGCAAACAGTTGGTATTGATACCTACTACTGCAGGAACAGGCTCAGAAGTCACGCCCATTTCAATTGTCACGACTGGAGAGTCCACCAAGGCTGGTGTGGTATCACCGGTTTTGTACCCCGATGTGGCACTGCTTGACCCTTGCCTAACGCTAGGTTTACCCGCCCATATCACCGCCGAAACTGGTGTCGATGCCATGGTACATGCTATCGAAGCCTTCACTAGTAAACATAAGAAAAATCCGTTATCAGATAATCTCGCGATAAAGGCGCTGCAATTGTTGTCTACTCATCTTCCCCTTTGCTATGCAAACGGTAAAGACTTAGATCACAGAGGCGCAACGCTATTGGGTGCTATGCTCGCAGGGCAAGCGTTCGCTAATTCCCCAGTCGCTGCTGTACACGCGTTGGCGTATCCATTAGGCGGTATTTATCATATGGCTCATGGTTTAACGAACGCACTTATGCTGCCTTACGTGATGCGTTTTAACCTGGCGCACGCAGAACAAGAATATGCTCAGTTAGGAGTGGTAGTTAACCCTCATTTAGCCGGGCTTAGCCAGAGCGAGCAAGCACTAGGTTTTATTGAATATATGCAGAAGTTTTGCTACGACCTTGGCATCACCAAGCGACTAAGAGATTACGGTATTGAGCAAGCGGCGCTAACGGATTTAGCTAACGCGGCCATGCTGCAAACGCGATTGTTAACCAATAACCCGCGAACGGTTACGTTTGAGGATGCTCTCGCGTTATACCAAGAGGCGTGGTGAGAATAATTCAGAGTAAGCGATAGCCTTTAAATCTGACGTCAAGTACGTCAATAAGTACCTCAGTAAGCACAATGAAAATGGCCGTTGCGTTAAGTGGTATCAACAACAGAAAATGGAGTTATATTGATGACAACGTCGACGACAGATAAAAAATCCCCCCCTACGCGTAGCGACTTTCGATACTTCGACACAATTGACACGCGCTGGTCGGACAATGATGTGTACGGTCATGTGAATAATGTCGCTTACTATAGTTTCTTCGACACTGTGGTAAATCGCTTACTGATAGATAACGGATGGCTTCACCTTGATGGCCGAGGTCCTATTGGTTTGGTCGTTGAAACCCGCTGTCAATATTATGCGTCTGTAAGCTACCCAGCTGTGCTAGATATCGGCTTAACGGTTTTGAAATTAGGTAACAGCTCGGTAGTGTATCAATTAGCGGTATTTTCAGAAGGCAGTGAGCAGGCGAGTGCCGTTGGGCAATTTGTACATGTTTATGTGGACCGTCCGTCACATATGCCTACGCCTTTACCTACGGACTTGCGGGCTGGGCTAAATCATTATTTAGTGGGCGCTGACGAGCCGGAATAAACAGCTTCATTGGCGCACGCTGGTTGGGGATTAGTAACTCGCCGGTTTGGGATTCGTAAAGAGTCTTCAACGGGTAAGGAGTCTTCAACGGGCAAGGAGTCTTCAATGGGTAAGGAGTCTTCAACGGGTAGAGAGTCTTCAACGGGTAGAGAGTCTTCAACGGGTAGAGAGTCATCAACGGGTAAAGAGTCTTCAGCTAAAAACGAGCCCTCAAAGGGCGATGTAGGCACTTTACAGCAACCCCCTTTTATACCCGCTCACCTAGCGATTACGCCCTAGGGCATCATGGCTAGTAACCCAGTCGCCTGCTAACACGGCGGCACTTAATGACAGTTCTCCTGCAAGTACGGTAGCGCCAATAATCTCTGCAAGTTTGCGTGCTTTACCTTCACCGAAGCAATCCATCATTTCCAAGCATTCCTTTTGTGTGGCAAGGGCAGTACCGCCACCGTAAGTTGCAACAATTAAAGAGGGCAGGGTAATAGCAATATAGAAGTTACCTTGCTCATCTACGTCAACAAACGATAAAGCTGCGGATGATTCTGCCACATTGGCGGCATCTTGGCCGCAGGCGATAAACATGGCAGTAATGCCATTAGCTGAGTGGGAGCCGTTATTAATAGAACCCGCCATAAAACTACCCATATTGGATATTTGGCGCATTTTAAACAGCATTTGTGCTGACACGCCGAGTTTTGACTCTAAAATCTCACTGCTGATGGTTGCCTCAGCAATCACCCGCTTGCCCCGGCTATGAAGGGTATTCAGCTGAGAGTGCTTTTTGTCGGTATCCATGGCACCAGACAAGTTGTAGCGTTGTAAGCCGGTCCCAGTGAAGTTTGCTTTTATCCATTCGCACGCAGCAAACGTGGCTTTGCCGACCATATTTTGCCCGGCGGCATCACCGGTAGTGAAATTAAAGCGCAAATACAACATACGTGCGGCAGCATATTGTTCAATGTTGCGCAGCTTGCCCACACTGGTGGTGGTTTCTGCTTGTGCTTTTATGTCATCGAATTTTTCGGTTACCCAGTTGCCAAAAGTTTGCGCTTGGCGGGCATCTTCGAAAATAAACACAGGAGCACGCTGCATCACATCGTCTACTACGGTGACTTTTACACCACCTGCTGCGCCAAGTACTCGCATACCTCGGTTATAACTAGCGACCAAGGTACCCTCTGTGGTGGCAAGCGGCACATAAAACTCACCCTTTGCATGTTCGCCATTGACCTTAACTGGCCCAGCTAAGCCGATGGGTACTTGAGCAACACCAATGAAATTTTCGATATTGCCCGCGGTTTGTTCTGGGTTTAGGGAGTAATGCCCCACATGATTAAGGTCGCTTCGAGTGTGTTCTTTTACAAATGTACGGCGCTGCTGTGCCATATTTTGGCTATGATCATGCTCTTTATCGCGAGGAATGGATGGTGCTGCTTTATTATCTGACATGGGCGAAATCGATTTTGTAGATAGTAGGTATATCTACAACTATCAACAAACCTTGGCACAGTGAAATGATTATGCTTAATTAATGTGCAGTAGTTTTAGTGATAACAGGTTCAGGTAAAGTGTGAGCGAGAGGCATCCACTTGTGGAGTCTACTAATCAGGTTTCTAAATGCTCAATTTTATTAGGCACGCCGTCCCATTCTTTTGCATCAGCAGGGGGCGGAATGACTTCAATGATATTCGGCCAGATTTTTGATAGTTCAGCATTAAGCTCGTTAAAGGCTTCTTGGCCGGGTGGCAGCTTGTCATCTTGAAATATGGCGTTTGCAGGGCATTCTGGCTCGCATAAGGCGCAATCGATACAGATGTCAGGGTCGATTACCAAGAAATTGGGCCCTTCGAAAAATGCGTCCACCGGGCATACGGCAACGCAATCGGTGTATTTGCATTTTATACAGTTGTCGGTGACTACAAATGTCATGGGCACAGTCTTGATTAATCGATATTGGCGCCGATCATACTTATCAGCCATATAAATACAAGATGCCGAGGACGATGAAGCGTGATGTGACGTGATGAGTCAGCTTAGTCACGGAATATATTACGCAATAAACCAGACAGGCGAGCGTGCATGGCTTAAAATACTCGGCTTATTGTTTTTGTTTTGGGCTGTGCCCCTGCGTTTACCTTTTGGATATCTCTATGCTGCGTTTAACTGATATAAAATTGCCCCTTGATCATCAAGATGCTGACCTCACCCAAGCGATACTTGATAAGTTGGGATGCAGCGGGGAGCAGTTAACTCAAGTTTCTGTGTTTAAACGTGGGTTTGATGCGCGTAATAAATTTGATATCCAACTGATTTACACCTTAGACGTGGAAGTCGCTGAGCAAGAAGCCCTACTCGCTAAGTTTGAGAACGATCCCCATGTTAGATTATCGCCAGATACCAGCTACAAATTTGTTGGTCATGCACCTCAAGCGTTAACTGAGCGCCCAGTCGTGATTGGTCTCGGGCCTTGTGGCTTATTTGCAGGGTTGCTGTTAGCGCAAATGGGATTCAAGCCGATTATCCTTGAGCGTGGCAAAGAAGTGCGAGAACGCACAAAAGATACGTTTGGCTTTTGGCGTAAAAAGCCGCTTAATACTGAATCAAATGTACAATTTGGCGAAGGTGGCGCTGGGACATTTTCAGACGGTAAATTGTACAGCCAAGTCAAAGATCGCAAGCATTACGGGCGTAAAGTGCTGACCGAGTTTGTTGATGCCGGCGCACCAGATGAAATTATGTATGTGAGTAAGCCCCACATAGGTACGTTTAAGCTGGTGGCAATGGTTGAGCGAATGCGTGCACAAATTGTTGAACTAGGCGGCGAGATTCGCTTTAGTACTCGAGTTGACGATGTGCATATTGAGAATGGTCAGTTGACGGGCTTGAGCTTATCAACCGGTGAGCATTTAGCGTGTCGCCATGCTGTACTTGCGGTGGGGCATAGCGCACGTGATACCTTTAAAATGCTATATGAGCGTGACGTCTACATAGAAGCCAAGCCTTTTTCGGTGGGTTTTAGAATAGAGCACGAGCAATCCATGATCGATGAATGTCGCTTTGGCCCGAGTGCCGGTCACCCTATTCTGGGCGCGGCAGATTACAAACTGGTGCACCATTGTAAGAATGGCCGTGCGGTTTACAGTTTTTGTATGTGTCCTGGGGGCACTGTGGTTGCAGCGGCCTCTGAAGAGGGCCGTGTGGTGACCAATGGCATGAGTCAATATTCTCGCCACGAGCGCAACGCAAATAGCGCCATAGTCGTAGGCATTGAGCCAAATAAAGACTTTCCTGGTCATCCTTTGGCGGGCATTGATTTACAGCGTAAACTTGAAGAGCAAGCCTATGCCCTGGGCGGCAGTAATTACGATGCCCCTGCGCAGCTTATTGGCGACTTTTTAACAGGAAAAGCATCGGCAGAGCTAGGGGATGTGAAACCCTCGTATACGCCAGGGGTGAAACTTACCGACTTATCCAAAGTTTTACCAGACTATGCTATCAGCGCTATTCGTGAAGCTATTCCTGCGTTTGATAAGCAAATTAAAGGGTTCGCCAAAGCAGATGGTTTGTTAACTGGGGTTGAAACTCGTACCTCATCACCTATTTCTATCAAGCGTGGTGCGGACTTTCAAAGTGTAAACGTAAACGGGCTCTATCCTGCAGGTGAAGGCGCTGGATACGCCGGGGGGATTTTATCTGCCGGTATTGACGGCATTAAAGTGGCTGAAGCGGTGGCTTTATCTATGCTGGAGGGCCGCCAGTAGTTGCGCATAGCGATAAGCGCATACAAAAAAAGCAGCCTGAGCTGCTTTTTTTATGCGAAGTTTAATGTAAACCAGTACGCGTTATTTAATTTGCGCAGACAAACCTTGGTTAATGTCTGTTACGTCTTCGATTGATAACGTACCAGCGGCTAACTTTAGGTTGAGCGTGCTAACAACATAACCATATCGAGCACTTGAAAGGTTACGACGGGCATCAAATAAGTTACGAGTACTGTCTAGCACGTCAACTATGGTTCGAGTACCTACATCAAAACCTGCCTCTGTGGCTTTTAATGCACTTTGGGCAGATACAACAGCTTGCTCGAATGCTTTAATACGTGAAATGGCGGCTTTTATATCATTGTAGTTAGAGCGCACGCTACGAATGACTGAGCGGTGAATACGTTCGCGATCTTCACTGGTAGCAACAAATCTGTGTTTTGCTGATTCAACATTCGCGGTCACAAGACCCCCTTGGTACAAAGGCACATCAACTGATAATGTTAAACCATAGGTGTTGAAACGGTCGCTGCCACCTGCTCCAGGGTTAATAGCGAAACCGTCTGTATCATTACTGTTCGCGTTACCACTTAAAGTGACCGTAGGGTAATGTCCTGCTCTGGCACTTTTAATATCAAACTTAGCGATATCAACACTGGCATTTGATACCAGCAATTCTAAATTGCGTTGCTCAGCAGTTTTTAGCCAATCATTCACATTCGCTGGTGTCGGTAAGCTGGCAGAAAACTGCTCAGTATTCAGTACATTTAGCTCAGGGTGATAGATGCCAGTGATTTCACGCAGGGCCTCCAGGTTGGTCTCTACTGCATTCTCAGCGCTGATTTCAGCCGCCACTGACGTATCGTATTGGGCTTGGGCTTCATGCACGTCTGTGATTGCGGTTAGACCCACTTCAAAACGTTGCTTGGTTTGTTCAAGTTGGCGAGCGATGGCGCGTTTTTCAGCGCGAGCAAACGCTAAATCGTCTTGGGCTTGAAGGGTGTCAAAGTAAGCACTAACGGTTCGTAAAATTAGATTTTGCATGGTAAAGGCAAGACTAGCGTCTGATTGGCTTGCTATAAGTTCCGCGCGGTCTAGCCCCACCCAAAGTGAACGGTCATAGATAGTTTGTGATAAATTCAACGTGGCATCGTTAGTCGAACGGTCTAGATCGCCATAGGTTTCAGCTGCCTGCAAACTCAATGATACTTGAGGTAGCAAACCCGCTCGGCTGATTTCGATATCAGAAAAAGCTGCTTCTCTGTTAGCCTGTGATTGCAACGTAGCCGGATCGTTTTGTAATGCTTGCTGATATACGCTTAGTAAGTCATCAGCAAATGCGTTATTCGATACGCCAAAGCCAATCAATAGCGAAAGAAGTGTTTTTTTCATGTGTGTTCCTTGATGAATTTTACTTGTGGCATCGAGACCATTATTTTTTAGGTTTACTATATGTCGCATTTTAAGACGCTAAAGTTTAAATACATTAAGCGTGAACACGAAACATCCAGACGTAAAACTAACGGCTCAAGTGTAACAGAATATTATACTGGCCATGAACCGCTAAATATTGCTCCACTATATGGTACTAAAGTTTAAATTTGAAAGGGGATTTATGTCTAAAATTCAGCAGTTTTACAGCAAAGATGTGGAAGTTACCCGCAAAGAACCACTCTATAACGGTTTTTTTAAAATGGTGAAATACCATTTTAAGCATAAGTTGTATAAGGGTGGCTGGAGTGAACTTATAGAGCGGGAAGTATTCGAACGTGGGCACGCGGTTGCAGTTCTGCCTTATGATCCCCATTTAAAAGAATTCGTTATGATTGAACAAATTCGCATAGGTGCTATGGCTACATCGGATTCTCCGTGGTTGTTAGAGATTGTGGCTGGTATTATTGACCCGGGCGAAACACCAGAAGCGGTATGTTATCGCGAGGCACATGAAGAAGCGGGAGTGACCATCACCCATCTCAAAAAGGCCATTAGTTATCTTGCTAGCCCAGGCGGCACAACCGAAAGGTTACACATCTATGTGGCTCAAGTTGACGCAAGTCAAGCGAAAGGCGTGCATGGACTCGACCATGAGAGTGAAGATATTTTGGTGCACCGAGTGCCAGAAGAGCAAGCACTGGAGTGGATTAATCAAGGAAAGATCGACAACGCAGCGACACTTATCGCGCTGCAATGGTTTGCAATGAATAAACAACGAGTACTTGATGACTGGAAAGAATGAACAAGATTTAAGACGTAAATACGTACCTCACCTGCCGAGTATTCAGCGGGTGTGTGCGATGAATTACGTGCGTTTGATTAAGCTTTTACCTGATTGCGATACTGAAGATTTGGAATATCAATTCAAGGTAAATAAATCCTTAAATTACAGTATTAAAATTGTCGAGTGTAGTCGATATACCAGCACTGTCATTATGTCCCAAGAGTCAGTTAATGGGCCCGATTTTATGCGGCCTGTAGTGCGTGCTCGCTTGTATCATGATGCGCAGCTAGCTGAGGTGATAGAGTCTCAGCACATTGGTGCACTGCAACCTAGCTACGAATATCCAAATATCAAAATGCATCAAAAAAATGAAAAAGAGATGGTGAACTTATTCTTGAGTGAATGGTTACTTTTTTGTTCGAAACACAAAGATCAACTGCAAGCGACGAGCGCGTAACTCGATGAGGTTGGCTTGAGTTTTAAAGTAGCGCAAATTTCAGATTGCCATCTATTTGCGGATAAACTCCAAGCGGGTTATCAGGGTGTAAATCCCTATACGACATTGAAAGCAGTCTTAAAGAATGTGGCCCTATGTCACCCAGATATGGTCATTTTAAGCGGTGATGTCAGTGCTGAAAACGATGCTGCTAAGGGCTTAGTCAGTTATCAGCTTTTTAGCCAACTATGGCAACATAGCAATATCACTGCCCCGCTGCTAGTCATTCCTGGTAATCACGACCATCTTGATTCGCTAAATAGTGAGCTGAATAGCTCAGCAGGCTGGCCTTTATCTATGAGCGCGGGGCCATATTGGAAGGTTCATGGTCTCAATACCAAAACTGATGATACCTCGGGTGAAATATCAGCTTTTCAGCTTCATTACCTGAATGAGCAGGTTAACTTATACCCACAGCAAAACCATTTACTGGTGGTGCATCACCACCCTCATGCCTGTGGTGGCTGGATGGACAATCACCCTTGGCACAACCGCGATGAATTTATTAAGCTCGTTGAGCAGCAGCGGCAAATCAAGGCAGTGATTTACGGGCATATTCATCAAGCCAGCGAAACACGCAGCCAAGATTGCGTGTTTATGTCTGCGCCGTCTACATGCTGGCAGTGGGCAAATAGCAAAGAATTCGCCGCCAGTGGCGAAGCGCCGGGATATCGCATCATTGAACTGGCTGATAACGGGCTAGTAGACAGTCACATTATTAGAATTTAATGGAATATATATGACAGACAGTAAACCAGAACAGGTCGTAATTTATTTACACGGTTTTTTAAGCTCCCCCCAATCAGTCAAGGCCCAACAGACCAAAGCGTTTGTAGATAAACATTACCCAGATATAACCTTTTATATTCCCCAGTTGTACAATCACCCTAAGCCGGCCGCTAAAATGTTAGATGAGCTGGTTGCTCGTCACCCGAATGCAGATTTTGGTTTTATTGGAAGCTCTATGGGCGGTTATTTCTCAAGTTACCTGCTTGAACGTTATGGCGGTAAAGCAGTACTGATTAACCCTGCTGTTCAGCCTTACAATTTATTAGCTGATTACTTGGGGGAGCATGTCAATCCTTATACCAAGAAAAGGTTCAGCTTAGATGAATCCCATACTCAAGATTTAACCACCTTTGATACCAAAACATTGGCAAGTCCGCAAAACTACTGGGTGTTATTGCAAACTGCTGATGAAACCTTAGACTATCGTCAAGCAGAGCAGAAATACATGGGCGCAAAATTAACCATAGAAGAGGGCGGTGATCATAGTTTTCAGGGTTATGAGCGTTTCCTTGCTGATATTTTTCAGTTTCTGCTGCACGACTAATTGAAGATTGGTATAACATGGGCGTATTGGCTCTTACCTTCCGCCTAGTCATTTTTATCAACGGCCACAACAAAAATAAGAACTATGTCTAATCAATATAACGCAGATGCAATTGAAGTTTTAAATGGCCTTGACCCGGTCAAACGTCGCCCTGGTATGTACACCGACACCACGCGACCCAATCACCTTAGCCAAGAAGTCATAGATAACAGTGTGGATGAAGCCCTAGGTGGCTTTGCCAGTTCAATTAAAGTGGTACTGCACCCTGACCAATCATTAGAAGTGACCGATGATGGTCGAGGTATGCCTGTGGATATTCACGCAGAAGAGGGCATTTCTGGCGTTGAATTGATTATGACTAAACTGCATGCCGGCGGTAAATTTTCTAACAAAAACTATCAGTTCTCTGGTGGTTTGCACGGCGTGGGTATTTCGGTTGTAAATGCTTTATCTAAACGTGTTGAGGTGAGTATACGCCGCGACGGCAGCGTGTACCAAATAGCGTTTGAGAATGGCGAAAAGGTTGAAGACCTAAAAGTGGTCGACACCTGTGGTAAGCGTAACAGTGGCACGCGTGTACATTTCTGGCCTGATGAGCAGTATTTTGATTCAGCTAAGTTTTCTGTCAGCAAGTTACTGCATGTACTGCGCGCAAAAGCCGTTTTGTGTCCAGGTTTACGTATTCGATTTGACGACAAAGTCAGCAAAGAAACGCACGAGTGGTACTTTGAAGACGGCTTAAAAGATTATTTATATCAATCGGTTGGCGAGAGTATCAGCTTGCCAGCGGATGCCCCCTTTGTAGGAGCAGTGAGCGGTAACACTGAAGCCGTTGATTGGGCCGTTATTTGGTTGCCCGAGGGCGGTGAAATGATCACCGAAAGTTACGTAAACCTTATTCCTACTGCACAAGGTGGTACTCACGTAAACGGTTTACGCCAGGGCTTGCTTGAAGCCATGCGTGAGTTTTGTGAATTTCGAAATTTATTGCCCAGAGGTATTAAGTTAACCCCAGAAGACATTTGGGATCGCTGTAGCTATGTGTTGTCCACCAAGATGCAAGACCCGCAATTCGCTGGGCAAATTAAAGAGCGCTTGTCGTCTCGCCAAGCCGCTGCGTTTGTGTCAGGCATAGTCAAAGATGCCTTTAGTTTATGGCTAAATCAACACACCGCTATTGCCGAGCAATTGGCAGAAATGTGTATCAGCAATGCACAAACGCGTTTACGCCAGAGCAAAAAGGTCGCCCGTAAAAAGGTTACTCAAGGCCCAGCATTACCTGGCAAATTAACCGATTGTTCGACTCAAGATACTGGCCGCTCAGAATTGTTCTTAGTGGAAGGGGATTCAGCTGGTGGCTCTGCTAAGCAGGCGAGAGATCGTGAATTCCAAGCGATTATGCCCTTGCGTGGTAAAATTTTGAATAGCTGGGAAGTGGACTCATCCCAAGTACTGGCATCACAAGAAATTCACGATATTTCAGTCGCGTTGGGAATAGACCCTGATTCAGACGACTTAAGTGGCCTGCGCTACAATAAAGTGTGCATTCTTGCGGATGCTGATTCCGATGGACTGCATATTGCTACTTTGTTGTGTGCTTTGTTCGTAAAGCACTTTAGAGCCTTGGTTGAAAATGGTCATGCCTACGTTGCTATGCCGCCTCTGTTTCGCATCGATGTGGGTAAAGAAGTCTTTTACGCTTTAGATGAAGGGGAGAAGAAGGGCATTTTGGATCGCATTGCAGCAGAGAAAAAACGTGGCAAGGTGAATGTGCAGCGCTTTAAAGGTCTGGGAGAAATGAACCCCCTACAGTTGCGTGAAACGACTATGGATCCAAATACGAGACGTTTGGTGCAACTGACCATAGAAGATCCTACCGAAATGTTAGAAACCATGGATATGTTACTGGCCAAAAAACGCGCTGGTGACAGAAAGTCGTGGTTGGAAAGCAAAGGTAATATGGCTGACGTGTAATTGTTAGCCTCCATCATCTATTTTTAATCTTTTTAGTACGCAAGGACCTAATTTGCTGCGTTTTATTAAATTTTTACTGATTGTATTGGTGCTGCTGATTGGCTTAGGCGTCGGGCTATTTATTGCCAGCGTTGAAGATAAGCCTCTTGTTGTAGCGACAAGCGCTACGCAAGTTGACGATGCTGATTCGGTAAAAGAATTGATTGAACAAATTAAACAGAGCGTGAGAGATCGTACGCTCGACCAGCAAATCCCTCTCACTGAGAACCAACTCAACAGCTTGGTGGGTTTTTTACAGCGCGCGAAGGCGCAATTTCATGGTCAAGCTAACATTACCCCCCTTGCTAGTAGCTTGTCAGCGAGTTACCAACTGCCGCCAAACCCTATCGGGCGCTATGTTAATTTCAGTGCACTCATATTGCCCGGTCAAGGGCTACAATTAGATGAAGTGCGCTTAGGCAGTATTGTATTACCTGGTAAACAAACATTGGCAACCCTAGTTTGGTTGGTTGATTGGTGGACAAATAGTACGATAGCAAGTCAGTTCGTACAGCAAATTGATAGTATTCGTATGTTCCAGGGCAGTATGGTGATTGCTATGCGCCCGTTAGATGCCTTTCTACGAAACTTAAAAGATCTCAAGCGCGATACTGGTGAGGAATCTGATTTAAGCCTTGCCACTGCCTATTATTTACGTTTTCTCGCTGAACTAGATGTAGGGCAGCGACCCACTGCACAATCATTGGCCCGTTTTATTCAACCACTGTTTGCCGAAGCATTGAGCCGGTCAAACCAAGGAACGGCGGCGGAAGAAAATGAAGCGGCGATTATGGCATTAGCCACGTTTGCCGGGCATCATCGATTTGCTAGTTTTATCGGCGATATACAGCCCAAACCTAAGCGTGTTGCAGTACCGCGCAACATGCCGACCCTTATGCACAGGACTGACTTGAGTCAGCATTTTATCTTCTCGGCCGCCATAAAAGTTTTATCTGAACAGGGTTTGACGGCAGCTATTGGTGAATTTAAGGAGTTAATGGACCGCGGTGCCGGTGGAAGTGGTTATAGCTTTGTCGACCTAGCAGCTGATCATGCAGGTGTGAAGTTTGCGCTTGTGGCGACAGATGAAAAAACGGCGTTTGCGTTGCAAGGTTTGCTATCTGAAAATGCCAGTGAGAGCTCATTCTTCCCTGATACCACTGGATTGCCTGAGAACTTGAATAAATCTGAGTTCACGAAGGAATTCAAACAAGTGGACAGCCCTGAATATAAACGTTTATTAAATGAGATTGACCAACGCATTTCGTTGCTGCCGATGAGTCGATTATCACCGGCCAAGTGACGTGCAGCAGGTGTTTGACTATTTAATGGCCCGTTGTTTTTGAGAACACGTTGATGATAACAACGCCGCAGAGTATTAAGCTCATGCCAGCGATGGCCGCTAAGTCGGGCAATTCTTTATAGAAAATCGCGCTGATAAGGGCAATCAGCACTATCCCCATACCAGCCCAAATCGCATAGGCAATCCCTACAGGCACGGTTTTTAGCACTAAAGATAGAAAATAAAACGCAGTGGCGTAGCCTATTACCTGTCTCTTATACACATCTCCGAG
>OJFV01000258.1_pt1 | contig 17289 bp, 19 predicted proteins | sample 1594391 | NCBI WGS metagenome assembly OJFV01 (sample SAMN05416856, study PRJEB24817) | seawater metagenome | isolation source: Sea water | place: Canada:Atlantic | collected 2013-11
CCACCTTTTCTTGATAGCTCGACCAAGGCCAATCTTCTGCTTGTTTTACCATCTTCGCTTTCACGGGATTTAGCTCAACGTATCGACTGCATTGCAACAAATACGAATCTGTTTCTATCGGGCTGGATTTATACCGACTCTCCCACAATGTGCCTGTTCTATCCTCCAGCTTATTCACATACCGTGTTTGTTTACTTGATAGTTTTTTCATTAACAAACTAAGGTTTGCCGGATTTTCTTTTGGGTCTACGATTAAATGAACATGATTTGTCATTAAACAGTAGGCATACACTGCCACATTCAGCTCTTTCTTTGTTTCTTCCAATGTGGTTAGGTAGTTCTTAAAATCATCGTCACAAATAAAAACGGCTTTTCTATCATGCCCTCTCTGAACAATATGATGGGGGCAGTTTGGTACTATAAGCCTCTTCCCTCTTGGCATTACACACCTCCTTGTATGCTGGTTTTGGATTTTTAAAAAAATTCAGATTTATTTTCTGGGTTCAAAAAATAGATCTGACACCTTTTTACCTGGCTCACCTTTAACCACATCATCAATACGCTGCTGAATTTCATCAATCACTTTTTGGCTCAAGTCACTCATTACTTATCCTCCTTGAAGTAGTAATGGCCCCGATATAGAACTCGTATTGCTGCTTTAGCTTCCGCTATAACAACCTTTCGCTTATCTACATCTTCTATTTCGATAGGTTTTAAAACTCGACTCTTATCTTCAGTTTCAAGCACATATACTTCTCCATCAAGAAATAACACGATAGTTCTAAGTTCCAAAACATAGGTCAAGCGCGCTGCATAATAGTTGCGCTCCTTATCTATTACCCAAGAGTCATCAGTCGATAACTCTCCGCGGGGGGTGTTGTAATTCGTTGGGCGATCAGGTCTTGGCCCTTTCTTATGCTCTTGTATTTGCCATAATTCAGAATTATTTGGTGCTTCGTTAGCAAGATCATTCTGTATTCTTATGCAATTTTCTGGTGTTAATTTTTCTTTAACGTAACCCATTTGATTTTTCCTTAAAGGTTAATTAATTTGAGTTTCAAGCTAAGTAAAAAGCTTCAGATATATTCTCTAATGAGCTAGAAAATAGAGCTGATTCTTCTTCCTAGTTTATTATTCGCTTAAAAAAGGTGTCAGATCTATTTTCCATAAACAACCTCATTCTTTGGCCTACCTTGCCCTCTGGATTCCACTCTTAAGCCCATCCTTCTCTCTATCTCATCTACAAAATAACTTGAACCCGTCAACTGGCATCTATCTAATGCCAACCTTATTTTATCGTTGGTTGAGTCAACACCGCATGCTTCAACAAACTCCCTATATCGTCGCTGCCGGTGCTTAGTCGTATCTGCTAGCCCTAAATAGCATTCATCAAAATCTAACCAATCAAGCTCTCTACTACCCACCTTTTCTTGATAGCTCGACCAAGGCCAATCTTCTGCTTGTTTTACCATCTTTGCTTTAACTGGATTTAGCTCAACGTAACGACTGCACTGCAACAAATACGAATCTGTTTCTATCGGGCTCGATTTATATCGACTCTCCCATAGAGTTCCCGTTCTGCCTTCTAGCTTATTCACATATCTTGTTTGCTTACTGGATAGCTTTTTCATCAACAGGCTAAGGTTTACTGGGTTGTCTTTTGGGTCTACGATTAAATGAACATGATTGGTCATTAGGTCATTAAACAGTAGGCATAAATAGCCACATCCAGCTCTTTCTTGGTTTCTTCCAATGTGGTTAGGTAGTTCTTAAAATCATCGTCACAAATAAAAACGGCTTTTCTATCATGCCCTCTCTGAACAATATGATGGGGGCAGTTTGGTACTATAAGCCTCTTCCCTCTTGGCATTGCACACCTCCTTGTATGCTGGTTATGGTTCTAAAAAATAGATATTTCTTAACTTTCGTGTCAGTATAAATAAATCAATACAAGCTTAGGAGCACCCTCCATGCAAGCAGCTAAACAAGATGCGTTACACGCCATTAACCAACTACCCGATACAACAGATATGGAAGAGATAATGTACCATCTGTATGTTTTGGATAAAGTTCGTAAAGGCCAGGAAGCCGTCGAGCAAGGAAAAACATTGACCAGTGAAGAGCTACAGCGAGAAATTGATTCATGGTGATTTGGTCTCAACCAGCTACAGATGATCTCAAGCATATTCATGATTTTATTGCGAAGGATTCCAAACATTATGCAAAAAAAGTGGTACAGGACATTAGAGATAAGACTAACATTCTGGAAGCATTGCCAAACACGGGTAAAATGGTGCCAGAAATAGGTAATCCCAATATTCGGGAACTGCATATTTACTCGTACCGAATTATGTATGAAGTCCTGCATGATCATCCTTATGTGTTAACAATTATTCACAAACGCAGAGATTTTACGCCAAAAGATTTACCCTAACTCACCGCTCCCGCACACTCTCTTGCTTATACCGTAACAACGGAGATAAAAAATACTCAATCAATCGCCGTTTCCCCGTCTTAATCTCACTAACGGCTGACATACCGGGCGTTAATCTTACCCACCGATCTTCCACTTGCAGGCCATCTTGATGCAGCTTAATTCTTGCGCTGTAAACCAACCCTAAATTTTCATCTTGTATCGCGTCATCTGATATCGTCAGTATTTCCGCATCTATCAAACCGTATTTGGTGAAGTTAAAGGTATCAACTTTAACGGCGGCCTTTTGGCCTTCATGCACAAAACCAATGTCTTTATTGAGTATTAATACTTCTGCCTCCATTTCACTTTGCTCTGGCACGATGACCATCAAAGGCTGAGCGGGTGTGACGACACCACCAATGGTATGTACGGCCAGTTGTTGTACTTGTCCACTGATCGGCGAGGTTATTTTTTGCTGTTGATTGCGTTCAGTCGCTTTAATGAGTTCTTGTTGTAAACCGGCTATCTGTAGCTGTGTTTCTTGAAGTTGGGTGAGGTTATTTTTGCGTTGCTCTGAGATTAGGGTATCAATCTGATTTTGGGTAGACTGTATGGATGCTTCGAGCTGTTTATAGCGCGCTTGCTGAACTAATAGGTCTTGCTCTTCCTCTATCAGTTCTTGTCTGAGTTCAAGATATTGCAGTTTGGAGCCATATTCTTTTTTGCGCAGGGTATCGAGAGCATCGACACGCTCTTGCAGCACCGGCAATATCCGTTGCTTTTTGGTGACTTCGGCTTGAGTCATCTCTTGCTCGGCGCTTTGTCTTCGTTGCTCACTTTTTAAGGCATTAAGGCGAGCAGTGAGTTCAGAGAGCTGTTGATTGAGCAGGTTTTGCTGGGAGAGTGTTAAACCTTGTGTGTCGGGCTGAGTATTATCGCTGGGTCTGTTACCGTCAGCGAGCCAACGTTCAAACGCTTGTAGTCGCGTTACCGTTGACTCTCGTTCTAGCAGTTCATGGCTTAAGCGTTGCACATCGGCTTCCGTTTGAATGGACTCTAACGTAATAAGTGGGTCACCCTTTTGAACGTATTGGCCTTCTCGCACATGTATCTGTTCTATTTTGCCTGCTTCAAGCGGTTGTATCTGTTTAATATGTTCGCTGGGGATGATCTTACCGCTAGCAACCGCAACAATATCCACTTTGCCAAAGAGCGCCCATAGCGTAGCAAGGGTAAATAAAATCACTATCGCCCAGATAATCGCTCGGCCTGCGGGGGATGCAGGGGTTTGTTCTACTTCTATTGCAGCGGGCAGAAATTCTAGCATCTCTTTATCTGAGACCGTGGCATCGCTATTCAGAAAAGGCCACCGTGAGGGTTTAGCTGGTTCAGCCATGGGTGTATTCGTCATTAGGCAACCCCCCCTTCTGTTTCTTCTATGGGTGGTGTTGCCGATGTCGGGCTTTTAGCCTGCTGACCGTTCGTTCTAATTGACGGAATATGGCTTTGATGGCTGTGTAGTTTGGCATAGTAGCCCTGCTGCTCTAATAGTTGATCATGGTGTCCACTTTCTACAATGCGGCCTTGTTCTACCACGATAATACGATCAGACATACGTACCGTTGATAACCGGTGAGCAATCACAAATACGGTTCGGTTTTTACAGATATCGCGCATGTTGTCTTGAATAATCCGTTCAGACTCATAGTCCAGTGCACTAGTGGCTTCATCGAAAATAAGAATTCGGGGGTTGGTGATGAGTGCTCTAGCAATCGCGATACGTTGCTTTTGACCGCCAGACAACGATGAGCCTTGTTCACCCACCACCGTGTCGTAGCCTTCGGGCAGTTGCAAAATAAAATCATGAGCGCCAGCCAGTTGAGCGGCTTGAATGACGCGTTCCATCGGCAAGCTGGGGTCAGCCAGTGCAATATTCTCTTTAACCGAGCGGTTAAACAGGACGTTTTCTTGAAGTACTACACCAATTTGGCGGCGTAACCAGGCGGGCTCGACTTGGGCGACATCGACACCATCTACCAGCACTCTGCCTGCTTCGGGTACATAAAGTCGCTGAACCAGTTTGGTGAGGGTACTTTTACCAGAACCGGAACGCCCCACAATGCCGATGATTTCACCGGGATTCACGTCTAGTGAAAGGTCTTTGAGAATTTCAGGACGGTCGGGTTGGTAGCGAAAGGTGATATGTTCCAGTGTGACGCGGCCTTTGAGTTGCGGCAGTGTCGTTCGGTTAGGGTTATGACCAGGTTCGGTGGGGGTATTGAGAATATCACCCAAACGTTCAATGGAGATACTAGCTTGTTGAAAATCTTGCCAGAGTTGTACTAACCGCAATATCGGCGCACTGACTCGACCGGCAAGCATGTTAAAGGCGATTAACTGACCCACACTGAGTGATCCGGCGATCACCAGTGATGCACCCACCCAAAGAATAAGTACGGTAACAGCTTTGTTGATAAAACCTGCAGTTTGGCTGGCAATATTGCCGAGATTGGTAGATTTGAACGAGGCAGAGACATAAGCGGCGAGTTGCTCTTCCCAGCGACGTTGCATTTGTGGTTCAACGGCCATGGATTTAAGGGTTTCAACACCGGAGATAGATTCCACCAGAAACGCTTGGTTTTCAGCCCCGCGTTTGAATTTTTCGTTGAGTCGGTTGCGCAATATAGGGGTAATGGTGAGTGATAAAAGCACGTATAACGGTATAGAGCCCAGTACAATCCAGGTCAGCGTTGGGCTGTAGTAGTACATTACTGCAAAGAAAATGACGGTGAATGCTAGATCAATAACGAGAGTTAGTGCAGAACCAGTGATAAATTCACGAATGGTATCGAGCTCACGAACCCTTGCCACGGTATTACCGACTTGGCGGCTATTAAAGAACGCGATGGGTAGACGTAATAAGTGGTTAAACAGTTTAGAGCCAAGGGTCACATCTACGCGATTAGTGGTGTGCGAGAACACATACGTTCGAAGACCGTTAAGTACCACATCAAACAGTGAAATGACAATCAGGCCAAAACAGAGTACATCCAAGGTGGTTAGACCTTGGTGAACGAGTACTTTATCGATTATTACTTGAAAGAATAACGGGGTAATCAAGGCGAACAACTGAATAAAGAAGGACGCAATTAAAACTTGGCCGAGGATTTTTTTGTATTTGATTATCGACGGTACAAACCAGCTAATATCAAACTTACCCGTCATGCCCGGCAGCACTGAGCGACGAGTCACCATTAACAAACGCCCAGTCCAACGTTCGCTAAATTCTTCTTCGCTGAGCATCTCTGGTTTGCCCGCAATAGGATCTTGAATCAGTACTTTGCCTTCACCTGCCCTTGCTAAGACAAAGTACTGACCGTTTTGGTCTTCTGCTATGGCTGGTAGAGTGAGTTTATCGAGCTTATCGGTACTGGCCGTAACGGCTTTGGCTTTTAATTTAAGGTGGCGGGTTGCACGAATGAGTGCGGTTTCATCCAGCGGTTTGTCGTGAGTACCAAACTGATGATAAATTTGAGCGGGGTCAGCCGCCACTTGATGAAAACGGGCGACCATGATGAGACAAGCTAGACCCGTATCGACGGACCTCTCATTCGACTGCTGAGGCACAACAACATCCTTTTTAATACTACTCCTAGTATTCTAGAGCCCTCTAGAATATCCATATGCACGTTAGCAAACTATGACATAGCGTTCAATAACACTACTTAAGCGAGTGCTAGATCGAAGTAGCATTTTCTCTAAAAAACCTTCATTTGCTGTACCGGTGTCGCAGTTATTTTTATAAATTTGATATCTTGATAGTATAAGAGCGAATTAAGCTTACCTGCTTTTGAGCATTTATTGCTTAAGTTATGTATAGAATAATATGAATGTTTGCTTTTGGCTTCTTATTCAAATGGATTCAATAAACGAACCCCTGTCCCAATAAAATCGCCTGTATTTCTAGTAACCACGCATAAATCATAGATAAGCGCTGTTGCCGCAATTTGCTTATCGAGAGAGTTCTCATGATTAGGCACTCTCAGTCGCCCCCACAATTGCGCTTCCTCGACAGAGAATTCAAGAATACGGTCACTGTAATCTTGAATGGTGCTGATAAGCCACCTTTCAAGCATTTCTGCTTGCCGAACATCACCTCGATGCCTAATCAGTTCAACTCCCCGCCTTAGCTCACCAATAGTGATAACGCTTAAAAATAATTGTGAGTTCTCAAGAGTCACCTTCTTAAAAAATGACTTCACGCCCTTGTTAGCGTTTGATTTCTTCCTAAGCTCACTAATTACATTTGTATCAAGCAAATACATCTTTAGGGCTTTCATCCTGTTTACGTTCAAAATCAGAATCGAGCCCGGCACAAGGGATAGATTTAAGCGCTTCAGCAAAACTTTTTTTCTTAGGTTTTAACAGAGCAGCCTCTAATATTTTCCGGTGCTCGGCCTCCGCGCTAATTCCCTCAAGCCCGGCTTTAGCCTTAAGCGCTTTTACGATTTCGTCATCGATATTTCTTACAATCAAATTAGCCATAACTACTCTCTTTTACTTAATCATATAATGATATCAATGCAATCAAAATAGCGCAATCATTGATATCAATAACCTTTCTTAACATCAACCGCCGCAGGAATAACCCCCGTTTGACGGTAATTAAGTATGTTAGTTGCCACTATATGACTGGCCGTATCAGGCCGAGTTGGCGCGGAAATATGGGGAAGGATGGTGACATTCGGCAACGACCAAATAGGGTTCAGGGCATCCAACGGCTCCTGCTCAAAAACATCGAGTACGGCGTGATCTAATTGCCGGGTCGTTAAAGCCTTAAGCAATGCGCCTTGATCTATAATTGCGCCGCGCGCGAAATTGATTAAACTCGCACCCTGTTTAAATTTAGAAAATAGCTCTGCCCCCAACAAATGATACGTTTGAGTCGTTAATGGCAGTAGACAAACAACAATGTCACTTTGACTTAACAAGCTGACTAAGCCTTGTTCATCATGATAGGTAGTTATACCGGAAACCTTTTTAGCCGTGCGACTCCAACCCAAAACCTTAAAACCATTATTCAGTAACCGCTCGCCACTGGCACGACCCAGCGCCCCCATTCCTAATAGGCCAATGGTTCGCTCGCTAACCGGAGTATAGGGCTTAGGTGACCACTTTTTTCTGTCTTGCTGTCGGCGGTAATAAGGCATGTCGCGATGGAGAAATAAACTCCAGGCCAATACCGCTTCTGCCATAGTATCTGCTAGCGTGGGATCGATCAGACGCACGATTTTAAAATCAGACTTATTCAACTCCGTCACAAGGCGTTCAACACCCGCCCATAAACTTTGCACCCACTTAAGATTTGGACACTGCTCAATTTCCTCGATACTGGGGTTAGCGACAATCGCGACGTCGCACCGTTCCCTTTGCTGAGTCGTTAGCTGTTTCAACGGCACAACAGCTTGTTCGGGCATTAGGTGATTAAGTTGATCCGACCAGCATTTTGCTTCTGCATCGGTGATGCTACCAATTAATGGGATGTACTGGGTCATAATTCAACACCTAAATGAGTCACTGAAAACTTACGCCGAAATACCCGTAGCAGTGATGCAGCACAGCAGAATCAAGGTGCTCGCCAAACTATGGTAGAGATCACGGGGCGATACGCTTAAGTAAGTGCTATTCAGACCTGACATATTTTTCTCCATTGCCCCTGTTGACAGTGCTGTTACCCTATAGACATAAATTCGATTTGGTATTAATCTAAAATCGCACTCAATACTGACAGTGCTTTCGCACTACTAAAAGCTGCCTTTAATAAACAGTTCTAACACCTTAGATCTAGGACTAGTTGACTATATCACTAAAAGGATTAATTTATGACCACTCAACTGATTCGCCATTCTATACTTGCCTGTTGTTTGGTGAGCCCTATCACCCATGCTGGTTTTTTCGATGCACTTAATGATGCATCCAAAGCGCTGGAAACCATCGAAAGCGCATTTGAAAAACCTACACAACAAGATCAGGCACCCCAAAAAACGCAAAATAACCCCCAAAGCAACCAATCACAACAATCACAAAAGCCCGCGCCAGAAACAAAAGCTAAAACCACGCAATCAGCTGCAACAGATATAGCCAGCACCAGCTCAAGCAATAACTTCGTGAATTTTTCGAGTGGAAAAATTAAACTCCCTTACGACCAGTGCCCGACTACCGACATATTAGGCATCAAGTTAGGTCAAAACATTTCAGAAATAATGCCGAATTCTCCGTTTTATTTTCGTAAGCCTCGGGATAGTGACGCACCTACATTTGAAGACAGAACTACATCCACCTCATTCGAAGAAATCACGGTGTTTTCGCCTAAATTTGAATCAATGAGATTAGATTCACTTAACCGACAATATCATTATGGTTTTGACCAAACTGAATACAATAAAATCAAAGAGTTAGACAAACAAGGATCAAGGCATGGGCTTAATGTTTGGATTGACCTTAAGAAAGGTAAAGACCACCCCCTTGTTAAAGATAAGCATGCAAGCTATATCAGCCTAATCTTGGATGTGAATGGTGACATTAGCAGTATTAGCGTACAACGAACATTGCCAGTAAAAATCTCAAAGCACGATGTTGAGGAAAAGCTGAAAGCAAAATATGGCGAAAAAAGAAATCCAAAAGACAAAAACAACCAAGTTATTTATTTGAGCTCTTGGGGGGCACGAGTCGAAACCAACACAGTATCTATGATGTCCAGAACCCCCTCATCAGGCCAATCTGAGCAGTCTATTATCAACTATGAACTTTCATGTGTGGTGGCGAAGAGGGAATCCAAAAAACACCACAAAGAGCTTAGAAAAAAGTGGCAGAAATTAGCAGAGAGCATGCGGGATAACTCAGGTGTCTCGGTCGATATTTAGCGGTTATTGCTTTGCAATCAAGCAACTGCCCGACTCACCGGTAGTGGCGGGAAGCAAGGTTCAAGATTAACGTTTATATCTTGAACCTTGCGCCTACTTTCTTGCCTTTATTATCGTACGGCTAACATCTCTTTTGCCGCTGCAACTGCTTTGCGCACCTGTGCAGGCGCCGTACCGCCAATATGATCACGTGCATTCACTGAACCTTCTAGCGTTAATACGTCAAACACGTCTTCTGTAATCACCTCAGAGAAATTCGCCAATTCGCCCAAACTCATTTCTGATAAGTCTTTCTCGCTTTCTACGCCATAAGCAACGGCTTTACCCACCACTTCATGCGCATCACGGAACGGCATACCTTTAACGACTAAGTAGTCTGCAAGGTCGGTTGCGGTAGAGAAGCCTCTACGTGCCGCTTCTTCCATGCTAGCCGCTTTCACTTGAATGGCTGGCACCATATCACCATAGGCTTTCAAGCAACCTTTAAGGGTATCGATTACATCAAACAAAGGTTCTTTGTCTTCTTGGTTGTCTTTGTTATAGGCTAAAGGCTGAGACTTCATTAGCATCAATAACGAGATCAAATGGCCCGTTACACGGCCGCTTTTACCTCGAACAAGCTCTGGCACATCCGGGTTTTTCTTCTGCGGCATAATAGATGAGCCGGTGCAAAAACGATCAGGTAAATCGATAAAGTTAAACTGAGCAGATGCCCACAATATCAACTCTTCAGAACTACGAGAAAGATGACTCATTACCAAGCTGGCAAACGCACAGAACTCGATGGCAAAATCACGATCACTGACAGAATCAAGTGAGTTATTAGTTGGGCGCTCAAAACCTAAAAGCTCTGCCGTTAAATGGCGGTCAATAGGGTAGGTTGTACCCGCAAGCGCTGCAGCACCTAACGGCATAATATTAACGCGTTTACGGCAATCCATTAAGCGTTCGTAGTCTCGACTCAACATCTCAAACCACGCCATAATGTGATGGCCAAAGGTCACGGGCTGAGCGGTTTGCAAATGAGTAAACCCTGGCATAATAGTGCCAGCTTCACGTTCTGCCAACGCCAACATGCCTTGCTGTAACCGAGTGATTTCAGATGCAATAATATCGATTTCATCTCTTAAATAGAGACGGATATCCGTTGCTACCTGATCATTACGTGAACGACCAGTGTGTAGTTTTTTACCCGTAATACCTATTTTATCGGTCAGCCGAGCTTCGATATTCATATGAACATCTTCGAGCGTGACAGACCACTCAAAGCGACCTTGTTCGATATCATCCTGAACCTCTTTTAAGCCCTGAAGGATAGTATCTCGCTCCTGTTCTGTTAACACGCCCACTTTAGCTAGCATCGTTGCGTGCGCAATTGAACCTTGAATATCGTGGTAATAAAGCCGCTGATCAAAGTCTACAGATGCCGTAAAGCGCTCTACAAATGCATCAGTTGGCTCGCTAAATCGTCCGCCCCAAGGTTTCTCAGTGGTCTGTTTTTCGTTACTCATGCCTACTCTCTTTAATCAACGCACTTTAATCGATACTCATAAAACCTGAAGGTCTGCAGGTAGAGTGAGTTGTGCTAAACTTTTAAGGTTCGCAATATTGAATTTTAAAGGTTCGCAGTATACCACTTCGATTCTGTAACGGATAATCAGAACAACCTCAAATGAAAAACACCCCTGAAGATAAGATCAAAACAGCGCAAAAAAAACAACACCGCCCCACTCAAGACAAAGGCAATAACGCTGAAGGTGTAGAAGACCCTCATTCCGACTTTTTTCTGCCCGATCTCTGCAAGGTTCAATCTGTTTTCTTTTTACTCATCGTCACTGAGCTAGTTGCACTGTTATTTACGTTAGCCCACCCTAGTAATGAGTTGCTTAACTGGAACTATCTAGGCTTGATTTCACTTTTTGGGCACTGGGCCGTATTAACTAGTGCTGCGCTACTATGTATCGCCCGGCCAGCTCTCGCCAAACTATCAATCAACATGGCGGCCACTATTGCCTTCGTTATTATTATTGCCATCACGATTGTTTACAGCTTAATTGCCGACCATTTTTTGCGCCCCAAAAGCGAAGGAAGTGTCGATACATTGTTTCTTTTACGCAACATCGTCATTAGCGCCATCATTGGCGGGATTACACTACGCTACTTTTATCTTCAGCAGCAGTGGAAAAACCAACGACAGGCTGAGTTACAAGCACGACTTGAGGCGCTACAGGCGAGAATCCGACCACACTTTTTATTCAATAGTATGAATACCATTGCCAGCTTAATATCCTCTAACCCAGATATGGCAGAAGAAGCCGTATTGGATTTATCTGAACTGTTTCGGGCAACCCTTAATAACAAAAAGATGCTGATCCCCTTACGGGAAGAGCTGGAACTCTGTAAACGATATCTTCATATAGAGGGCTTACGACTAGGTGGTCGAATGACGGTAGACTGGAAGCTATCAAATTATGACGGGGCTGCATTAATCCCCCCTTTAAGCCTTCAGCCTTTAGTCGAAAACGCCATCTACCACGGCATTCAACCAAGAACAGAAGGCGGCGCTATTACGATCGAGAGTTACCGTAAGAACAATACTGTTTATATTCTAATCAGTAACCCGTTTGATAACAGGGTCTCGGACTCCCACAAAAAAGGGAATAAAATTGCACTTGATAACATACGCCGTCGCTTTGAAGCCATTTTCAGCCAGCAAGCGGTCATGAAAACCAGTCAAATAGATGGAATTTTTACCGTCACACTGCGCTTTCCTGTTCATTAATGGCAAAGGAAATAGAGATGAAAGAGAAAATAAGGGTGTTAGTGGTCGACGATGAGCAACTAGCCAGAGAGCGGCTGATACGTTTGGTCAACGCGTCAGACAACCACCAGATTTGCGCCGAAGCGAGTAACGGAGAAGAAGCCCTAACCGCTATTCATCAGTCAGAACCCGATATTGTTCTGTTAGACATCCGTATGCCCGGCATGGATGGCATGGCAGCGGCTGAACAAATCGCCACCCTTAAAACACCTCCCGCTATTATCTTTTGCACTGCTTACGATGAATATGCAATCTCTGCATTTAAAGTTCAGGCGACAGATTACCTGCTTAAACCTGTAAGAAAAGAATCCCTCGAAAAAGCACTGCAACAAGCGGGCAAACTGAATAAAGTTCAGCTAAGCGATAGTCTTCCGTCTGCAAATAACAGTGACACAACCCCCTCATTAGTGGCTAAAACATGGAAAGGCAGTGAACTCATCGACCTGACCCATATTTATTATTTTATGGCCGACCAGAAATACGTGACGGTTCACCACCTAAACGGCGAGACGGTTATCGACAACACCCTAAAAGAACTTGAAGCAGGCTACTCTCCCCACTTTTTACGAACGCACCGAAACTCACTGGTCAACACCGATTATATTGAGGCACTCATTAGAGATAACGCCGGTCACTACAATATTCGTCTGAAAAATAATGTTGGCGAGATACCTGTCAGCAGACGGCATACTAGCGACGTAAAAGCATGGCTAGAATCTCAGTCTTAAGGCTATCAAGTTCATTAACCCAAGGGCCTTTTTATTTTCGAGCCATTGCCATACATCAAGACATTTCATACCAAAAAAGGTAGGCTTTACACCAATACGAATGACCCATACTTTAATGAATAATCCCAAACATAAAGAAGCTAGTGATGACCATTTCGAAATTACGAATTGCAACCCGAAAAAGTGCGCTGGCCATGTGGCAGGCGGAACATGTGAAAGCACGTCTTGAAGCACTACACCCCGGACTAGACGTTGAGCTACTGGGCATGTCGACTAAGGGCGACAAAATACTAGACGTACCGCTTGCAAAAGTGGGCGGCAAAGGACTATTTGTTAAAGAGCTCGAAGCGGCCATGTTAGAAAACCGCGCAGATATCGCCGTGCACTCGATGAAAGACGTGCCAATGGAGTTTCCAGAAGGCTTAGGATTGGCTGTTATTTCAGAGCGAGAAGACCCGACCGATGCATTTGTAAGCAACCAATATGCGAACCTAGACGAACTACCTGAAGGCGCAGTTGTAGGCACTTCAAGCCTCAGACGCCGATGCCAGGTAAGTGAACTCAGACCAGATCTTAAAATAGAGTGGCTACGAGGCAACGTTAACACCCGTCTGGCAAAGCTTGATAACGGCGAATATGATGCCATTATTCTGGCTTCATCTGGCCTTAAACGTCTCGAATTTCACGACCGAATTAAAAGTATTATTCCTGATACCGTGAGCTTACCGGCTGCCGGACAGGGCGCGTTAGGCATTGAGTGCCGTCTTGAAGACCAAGACGTCATTGAATTGCTTAAGCCGCTTATCCACGAACCTACACAAGTATGTGTAACGGCAGAAAGAGCGATGAATCGTCGTCTTGAAGGCGGTTGTCAGGTGCCCATCGGGGGCTATGCAACCCTCGAAGGCGACCAGCTATACGTTCGCGGGCTTGTGGGTGAACCTGATGGCAGTCGAATTATTCGAGATGAAGTCCGGGGCACTGCTGATCAAGCCGAGCAACTAGGCATCCAGCTTGCCGAAGCATTGCTGGCCCAGGGAGCAGGCGAGATATTGGAGTCGGTCTACAAAAGTGAGCAGTAACGCAGACAATACAAGTAATACAAAAGAAGCGCACACCTCGCTACAAGGCGTGCGCGTTCTAGTCGCACGACCCTTTGACCAAGGCACACCGTTGACTTCATCCCTCAAACGGCTAGGGGCAGACGTCATTCAGTTTCCCACCATAGCTGTCGAGCCTACCCCCAGCAGCCAGCCACTTAAGAACTGTTTTCTAAACCTTGATCAATATAGCCACGTTATCGCTATCAGCGTACATGCCGTTCAATACGGGCTGGACTGGATCGACCAATACTGGCCCCAATTACCCCTTAATATCAAATGGTACGCCGTCGGCGAAAAAACAGCTCAGGCGCTAAAAGACGCTGATATGCTCGCAATCTGCTCCAAGACAGGCTTCGATAGCGAATCGCTGCTAAACTTACCAGAGCTATCCGAATTAGAGCATCAGAGAGTTTTGATTCTGAGAGGTGTTGGAGGGCGCGAACTGATCAAACATCAGCTCGAACAGCGAGGTGCAATGGTAGACTATGCAGACTTGTATCAACGCAATTGCCCAAACTATAGCATTTCTGAAATAAATGACGCTCTTATAACCTTTTCACCGAATATACTGGTTGCTTTGAGCGGCGAGACATTGCACAACCTAGTAAAGATAAGTCAAAATAAGGACATAGCGATAAAAAATCAGCATACAGTCACCGATAAAGCGGTTCTGGTTCCGAGCAACCGAGTGGCTGATCAAGCAAGGTCATTGGGGTTTAGTCAGGTTTGGGTACCTCAAGAGCTCAATGAACAGGCGCTTGTAGATTGTATTAAGTCGAACTATTTTGCATTAAACAACATGTCATAAACCAAAAATTCATAACAAATAGGATATGTAGTGACAAACGAAAAACAACCTCAGCTACCCGTTCCGGTTACCCTTCCTTCTAAAGTGAGGTTATGGCCTCTCTGGTTTGTCATTACCCTTCTTATCACATCATTAGCGGCTTTAGCGGCTTATGGCTGGATTAATCTCAAGGAGATCGATCAGCTCAAGTTTCAGCTAACTCATATTGCAAAAGATGAAGGAGCCCGAAGTGAAACCCTTCAACAACTGAAAAACCAGACCAATAAACAAGGCTCCGACTTAATCACTCAAAGTAGAACCATAAGCGATCAACTAGCAACCCTTCGCAGACAGACCGAACACAACGCCAGACAGCTCACCCAAGTGGGTGGACAAAGCCGCACAGACTGGTTGTTAGCAGAAGCAGAATACCTGATGCGTTTAGCAAATCAACGACTTAATATGGAAAGAGATACTATCGGCGCAGAAGCCATTCTTAATGCCGCAAACAGTGTGTTAGCCGAATCTGACGACCCTGGTTTATATATTATTCGCCAACAATTGAGTAAGGATATTTTCGCATTACAACGCGTTTCAAAAGTCGATCGTGAAGGGGTGTATCTTCAGCTCGAAGCTTTGATAGACCTCATCGGTAAGCTTGATCAAAGTCATTATCAGGCTCGACACAGTAAAGCCATCACCCCCGATAAAGCGACCCAAGAAGAATCAGAACAGCAAAGCGAACTCGTCACCAGTGACGGCGAATTTACCCGAATGCTAAATAAAGCACTTAATGAGCTAAAGCAACTGGTTATTATTCGCCGCTTAGATGAAGCCGTTGAGCCATTACTCGCGCCAGACCAAGTCTATTATTTACAACAGAACTTGCGCTTAATGATCGAACAGGCAGAGCTTGCATTATTAGACCGAAATCAACCTATGTACCTTCGTACTCTGACTAAAGCCGAACAATGGATTAACACTTATTTTTCTCAGAATAAAGATGACACCGCGCTACTACTCAGCACCCTGAGCAACCTAAAAGAGCATCAAATAGATCCTGAATTGCCCGATATATCACAATCACTCCAGTTGCTGAAAAAACGTGTCGCCCTACTCTACCGGCAACACCAAGTCCCCATGACATCACAACCTACGACAAACGATCAAACTCCACCCGAAAACGCGGGAACCTCTGATGGAGCGACTGCCCCATGAGAACGTTTTTTCTTTTAGTACTTACCATGTTGGCGCTATCTGTTGGGCTAACGATGATGATATCCATCGACGCAGGTTACGTGCGCATAAGCTGGGGCAATTATTTAGTAGAAACCAGTGTTTGGGTCGCTTTAGCGGCTATTGCTTTGCTGTTCATCACCTTGGGCATCTTTTCGAAAAGCTGGCGTGGTGTTAAATCATCAACCGGAGGCGTAAGCAGCTGGTTTCTATCCACTAGCAGCCAAAGAGCCAGAAAAAAGACTACTCAAGGCTTGTTGGAGTTAGCAGAAGGCAACTGGAAAAGGGCTCAAAAACACCTGTCCACCGCTGCACCTAAAGCAGAGACACCTCTTATCAATTACCTTGCTGCTGCGCAAGCTGCCTTTGAACAGGGCCATGAGAAAGACACCGAAACCCTCCTGAGAAAGGCCTATGAAAGCACCCCAGGGTCTGACTTAGCTGTGGGGATCACCCAAGCCCAACTTCAGTTAGGAAGCAGCCAGCTAGAACAGTGCCTTGCCACACTGCTACGCCTTAGAAAACAAGCGCCGCAACACCCCTTTATTCTTAAGCTCCTTAAAAATGTGTATGTTAGGTTAGAAGATTGGCACCAATTGAGCCTATTGATCCCTGAGCTTCGCCGTTATCGAATAGCAGAAACCCATGAACTGGACATACTTGAAAGGGAAACCTGGATTAACCTGCTCAGCCACACCGCAGATGAGATTCGCAGGCAATCGGGTAGCAGTCAGAATATTGAACAGCTTAACCAGCACTGGGACAGACTACCTGGCTCAATGAGAAGAGATGAGACTATTATTCATGCCTATGCCGAACACCTGGCTAATCTCGACCAACAAGCTCAAGCAGAAACGCTACTCCGTAAGGTACTGAGAAATCATTGGAGCGATATACTCATAGACCTTTATGGCAAGGTCTGTGGTAACAGCGCAGAAGAGCAGCTGCTTACCGCTGAAAACTGGTTAAAAGAGCGCCCTAATAACGAAATATTACTCCTCGCACTGGGTAGGTTGAGCCTACGTAATGAGCTGTGGGGAAAAGCAAAAGAGTATTTTCAGGCAAGTCATCGTATCAAAAAAACACCTCAAACCTATGGTGAATTATGTAGGCTATCTGCACACCTTGAAGAACACCAACAAAGCAGTGAATACTTTGTGCAGGGTATTATGGATTTAGTTGGATTGCCTGAGCTACCGCAACCTAATAAACGTTAAAACCCCTTGATTCCGCTTCGAGGCTGTGAAAGTATCAACAAATAAGAGGCTTTTTGCC
>OJFV01000261.1_pt1 | contig 17200 bp, 11 predicted proteins | sample 1594391 | NCBI WGS metagenome assembly OJFV01 (sample SAMN05416856, study PRJEB24817) | seawater metagenome | isolation source: Sea water | place: Canada:Atlantic | collected 2013-11
TACGAGATTGCCTCTTGTCTCGTGGGCTCGGAGATGTGTATAAGAGACAGCGTTACGACTTATTAATATTGCCACCATCCTTCCCGTTTGGTGGTATGGAAAATCCCCGCTTGTCGTTTATTACGCCAACGGTGATTGCAGGTGATAAAAGCCTAGTGTCATTGATTGCACATGAATTAGCACATTCATGGTCAGGTAATACAGTAACAAATGCGACCTGGCGTGACCTATGGTTAAACGAAGGATTCACCACGTATTTAACTTACCGCATCATGCAAATGGTGTATGGCGATGATAGATATAACATGGAAGCAGTATTAGGTCGCCAAGACTTACAAGCCGATATCGATAGCTTACCTGCAGATGATGAAATACTTGCTATCGATCTTCGAGGTCGAGATCCTGATGCGGTGTTTAGTAATATTCCTTATGAAAAAGGAGCGCTGTTTTTAAGGGAGTTAGAGCAAAAAGTCGGACGAGATAATTTTGATCAATTTTTACTAAATTATTTCGAGCATTTCGCGTTTCAAAGTATCACCACTGATCAGTTCATGGCTTATTTGAACGATACTTTGTTAAAAGACTATGCTGATAAATTGTCATCAGAGCGTATTCATCAATGGATATTCCAACCGGGGATCCCGCAAGGCGCACCTGTGCCGCATTCAAATGCGTTTAAAATTGTCGATGACGCCCGCAATCAGTGGCTCAATGGCGAGTTAAAAGCCAAAGATATTGACGCAAAAGATTGGGTTGTTCATCAGTGGTTGTATTTCTTGAATAACATGCCCGAAACGCTTAGCCAAGCTCAGTTAGCTGAATTGGATGCGGTATTTGATTTAACCCAAAGTAAGAACAATGAGATTGCCCATAGCTGGTTGTTAATGGCCGTGGAAAACTGGTACGAACCCGCGCTACCTCGGGTGCACAGTTATTTAGTGAGTATTGGTCGTAACAAGCTGGTGAAGCCGATTTACAAGGCATTGTCGCAAACGCCTAAAGGTAAAGTATTGGCGCAAAAAGCCTTTGCAGAAGCTAAACCTGGTTATCATCCGTTAACGGTGAAAGCCAATGAAGGGTTTGTAAATTAGTTATTTCGTTGAGTAGATAAGATAACAATCCAATTAAAAAAGGAGACCTAGGTCTCCTTTTTCAATGTCTGTAAACATGAATACGTTTCAGGCGCTATTTTATAGCGATTGCTAAGTACTACGGGGTTGTTACAGCAGGTTGATTACTGGCCTTCAATTGCTGCTCAGCATTTTTTCGCCATTTTTCTAGCTCAGCTATACGACCAGTTAAACCATTACTGGCTAATGCAGTGGACATTAATTTTTCACGCAAACTCGTCACTTGCTGATCAGTATCCATGCCGGTTTGCTCTACTTTGTTTAATAGCTCTGCTAAGCGATTAGCCGTATTGTTAGTGCTGTCTAACTGTTCTTGCAATAGGCCTACTGTTGTAGCGTTCACGTCTGTTTCACCTTTTACGGCACTGATGCTCTGTTCAAGGGCTGATTTCTGAGATTTCATACTAGCTTCGAGATCTTTGATTTCAGACTGGTTTCTGCGCCAAGCGGAAGCCCAAAGCTTATCCATTTGTTCCCACAAATCTTGCGTTTTTTTACTCAGCTCACCCACTTTTACTTGCAAAGCGACTGCTGATTGGTCCATCTCTTCACCGGTGGCGGAAAGCCGGTTTTCTAAATCGCCAATGCGCTTTTGCGCTTCAATGATCACTAACTTTTGTTGCTCAATGGTGTAGGCCGTATAACCAATGCCCGCACCTAAAATAATAATAATAAAGGTTAACGCTAACCAAGAAGGGCCAGAGCCTTTCGCTTTTGGCGCTTTATTGGGTGTAGCAGTGGGGGATGATTTTTCCTTTTTCGATGGTGAAGGGCCACGATTACGACGATAAGATTCCACATCGTCTTTATCCAAAACCATGGAGGGCATTTCATCTTTACTATTATCGTTCGACATAAACTCGTATACATCCTCTAGCGAATTACAACTGGCTCGATTATAACGTTGATTCAAGATAAATTACCAAGTCAGTATCGATTATGACCTTGATTTAACGAAAATTTAGGCTCAATGACATGGTTAGCAACCTATTCTTGAGATAAGGGACGGTGCAGTTATACCAATTCCAATAAATAATTAACCACTCAGCCATTATTTAATGGAATTAGGATTAGGATAATTTGCACGCTCAAAAGGAAAGTAAGTGAGGTATTTGAAGTGTGTGAGAGACCGTTGACGTCAGAAAACTCTAGCAGTGAGAATAAAACATCGCCTTAGATTTGGTTGACTCCAAATGTAAGGCGATGTGCGATTTAACTTATGTTGATTAACTACGTTACTACAAATTCAGATTAAAAGCTGTAAGTGACGCCTACAGAGGCTGTACGCGATTTGTTAGGGCGAGCACCATAAGGCTGACGGCTAACAATATCTTCTTGGTCGGTTAGGTTTTCGATACGAGCAAAAACACGTAAGTCGTTACTTACGTTATACGAGCCAGATAGGTCAAGAATGAATGAACTATCTGTCACCTCGAAACCGCCGCAGGAAGCACGGGTACAAACGCCGTCTACATACACGGCATTCAAGTAGGTTGTCCATTTATCGCCTTCTAACCCTATGGTTATTTGGCCTTGGTTTTCTGGAATATAAGGAATACTGTCGCCAGCACTAACGTCTCCAAAAAAGTCAGTGCCTGAAATGTCCGTATCAAATTCACTGTCGATGTAGCTGTAGGTTAGATTGAATGGAATGCGCACGCCGTTAACTTGGCCTAACTCGGTTTTGAGTAAGAATTCAATGCCTTGCACTGTGGCTGCATCCCCATTAAACGCGTCACCTATTTCACAATTACTGCCAGAAGATGCAGTACAAACTCCTACGATGTTGTCGTAATCGCTTAAAAAGTAGACTAACTCTGCGTTCAAAGCGTTATTGTTGTAGCGAAAGCCAAGTTCATAGTTAACCGCTTCTTCTTCTTTCGCGCCAGGGGAGTTACTTGGTGCAGTGAACCCTTTATGAGCACCAGCAATCAAGTTTAGGTTGCCATCCACTTTATACAACACGCCTAAACCTGGTAATAATACTGTGGTGTCGTTTTCTCTGTCGTCACGAAATACTCGCTCTGCGCCATTTGTGTAGCGAGTGCGGCTTTGGCTGATATCTTCAAAGCGTAAACCTGGGGTGAATACCCAATCACCGAGCTCAATGCGATCGTAAACGTGCAGAGCTAATGCATCTGCATCCTGTACGCGATTGCCCGCGTTGCCAAGCTCCCCTAAATCACTTAATAACAATTGGCCGTCTACTTGCTGGTAGGTACTGTTACGCTGTAGGCGGTCCTCTTCATCCTCGTGTAGGCGCACACCCATCTCAATATGATGCTTGGCTTCACCGAGTTGCTTGTTCCAGTTCAAACCAAACTGAATACCACGTGAATAATACTCTCGACTGTTAGAGCGCAATTGAATGCTGCCGACTTCAGTATTTACGCTGCCATCTAAGATGCCTTGAAGCATCGCGACACTGGTATCACCAATTGCTTCATTGCTATTGATAGCGTTGACTACATCGGACCAACTGGTACGTGAGAAGTCCTGGGCGTTTTCGCTACCATCTAAGTCAATCCCTTCGGTTTTAAACCAATCACGTTCGTGGGTATTGTTATAAGCAACAGTCGTGAAGTGTAAGTCTTTATTAATTTCAAACGCATAATTTAACATCACTTGTGTATGTTCTGTGCTGATGTTGTCTAGAGCTGATAAACCATAGCGACGCTGTGCGTTGTTAGCAAAGTCAGCATCCGTCAAACCTAAGTAGCTTTGCTCTGAATCTTGATCTGTGTATTGCAGTTTAAGCTCTACGCTATGACGTGAATCACTTGGCGCGTAGGCAAGTTTCATGGTGACATCGGTCACATCTAAACCTGTGTCATTGCTGCTGCGGTCAATGTCTTGAAAACCATCGGATTGCCATTGGTGCGCTTCAAGTAAATAACCGAAGCCATTGTTATTCTGACCGCCTATCGTGGCGTGGGCGCGATAGGTTGCATCTTGACCTGCTTCCAATGTGACTTGTCCACTTTGGGTGCTTGGGATAGGTGTTGAAATCATATTGATTGCCCCGCCTATAGTATAAGGCCCTTGGGTAATCGCCGCAGGGCCTTTAACCACTTCAAAAGCGCTCATTCTCCCAGCTGTGGGAAAGTAGTACGCAGAAGGGGCAGAGTAGGGGGCTGGAGCAATCAAAACGTTGTCTTCTAACAACGTAATACGACCACTTCGCTCAGTCGCTACACCGCGGATACTGATGTTTGGGCGTAAGCCGTAACCGTCTTCTACTTGTAAAGACACACCCGGCGCTTGCCTAATAATGCGTTGAATATCTGTATAGGCGAACTTCTCTAAGTCTTGCTCACCAATGTACTGTGCCGCGCCTGTTGCTTCCTGTGCTTTAAGTTGATTGCCGTAAATAGTGACGGTTTCAATGGCTCTACTGTTAGGCGTTTCTTGTGCAACTGCGGTAAACATTGTGGTTGCGATAGCGGTAGCGAGTAGCGTTCTTTTCATTTTAGTTTAGGTATCCGTTACTTTTGTGTTGATTGTGTGTCAAGCATGCTAAAAACGTCGAGATAATATGTAAAGAGAAAGGGTAATGCAAACTATTATCAATAACTTATAGGCGGGGTGAACAGTATTAAGTATGAGCAGTTAGTGGAATATGTCGTGATAATTTCACTGGTGTAGAAATGTATTGCTTATGCGGGGTAATAAAGTGGATTTACCCTGTTTCGTGATGATTTTGTGAATAATGAAATCATTACAAAACATACTCAAATTTCTTGCCCCTACAGCAGACGAGATAATACTTGTGGTAACGAACACTTATCTAAGCTTTACGTCAATGGGTGTTGTTTCTTTCAAAATGAGAAAGTCAGCGTCGCTTCCATTTATGATGTCTTTAGATATGTTGCAAGATTTTGACTGGGCGTGCCTAGGGGCGAATTTCCTATATCGAGAAAAAATTAGCTTATTGAGAGCGTAATTCTCAATCCACTGCCTTCCCATTTAAGGTAAAAAAATTCCATTTGACTCGCGTCGATATTGAGCAGCGACTATGCTTATAGTGGTGATCATTTAGTAGAGATTACTGATAAACATTATTTAATTTTAAAAGGAAATTCTAATGACTAATGGAAATGAAAAAGATGTTGAATCCCCCTTGGCCTACGATCAAGTGGCTAAATTTTTTGCTAGAAGTTCGAAAGGTAAAATTCCCAAGGAGCTGCAGTCGATGCTCTTGCCTGAGTTAAAGAGCTACAAACTGAAGAGCGTTGAGCATAAAAGTATCCAAGATGTTGACAGTAAACCAACCATCCCAATGATACCTAAGTGGTTCGGCACCAGCCCAAAACCTTGTAAAGCAAAGCTAGCTAAGCCCGCGCGAGTAACTCTCAACGGTAAAGACTTAAAGCCATTGACTGTTTTTAACGCAGAGGACCGCAGGATATACAATGATACGAGTTATCCGTGGGGAACCATTTGTAAAGTCGTTACGTCATCTGGGAGTGGGTCTGGAGTTATTGTTGGTCCTCGGCATGTGTTAACTGCAAGTCACGTAGTTGATTGGAGCTCAAATGGTGCAGGCACGGTTGAAGTACATAGGTCTGCCGGCTCTCTTAGGGCTAGCACATCTATATCAAGAGTTTGGTTTTACACCAAAATTACTGGTCGTACCGTTAGTTGGTTTGAGGTTGATGAAGATTATGCCGTGCTAGTAACGAATGACAGAATCGGTGATTTATTTGGTTGGATGGGGACTCGGACGTACAACAGCTCATGGGATGGCGAACCCTACTGGTTCAACATTGGTTATCCTGAAAGCATAGGCGGCACCATGCGACCAACTTACCAAAGGGATAAGAAACTTGATGAGCCTTGGTATGATCTCGGCCCAGGTAGATCGATGAGTACCCACGCGGATTTAACACCCGGTAACTCGGGTGGGCCTATGTTTGCATTTTGGAACGATGGGCCATATGTCGTTGCCGTGGCATCAGCTGAAGCATCTGATGAAAACTGGTGCTCAGGAGGTTCTTGGATGACAAATCTCGTGCGTCACGCTAGAGAACAAGACGTATAGACGTCATGCTCAGGGGCACAAGCCCCTGAGCATATTTGAACAAGGTATTCTGTTCGCTCTTTATCCATCTATTTTCGGCACACAAAACTAGTTCAGTTTCTCAAAACATGCCCATGGGCATATATCCACTAAAAATAGGGTCTCTAAGTAAATATAATCTAGGTATAAAATAAACGGCTTGGTAACTAGGGTGGAGTTATTGTAATAAACCTTGGCGACAAGAAGTGATTCAATCTAAAACTAATTTGGTATCCCCACCTGGATTTGTTTGATTAAATTAAGTCATTGTATTTAAATGTTTTTATTTATTTTTGTTTTCTCGTGTATCACATGTGTATCAGATTCCGGGGTTCATTTGTTTAGCCGACATTTGTTTTCAAATCCCATTATCAATCCCGTAAAATATCAGCAATTAATAAGGTAACTAAGGCCAATTATAGTGGAAAGTGAGCTGGATAAAGACAAGTTGATAGAAGAGCTAAAAAAGAAAGTTGTAGCTGCCGAAGAGCAAGAGGATCAATGGCTTTATACATATAATCATATACTGAGCCACTTGAGTGACATTGGGAAATTATTGGTAGTGCACGGGGAGTATTTTAAAAAGTTGAAAAAAGAGAAAAAAAAGAAGGAGTATGCCTTCCTAAATTTGGAGCCTCTTATAAGAACGTGCGGAGATATGGTTGAAACGGCAATACTTAATTCTGAAGAATCCCTCAAAGGTAACCTGCCGTACTTACTGACTCCTAAAGATTCTAACGAGCTTAAAGTTGCCGTTTTGCTAAATGAGTTGATAACTTCATACGATGAACATCCTAGACTGAGCCCAAAGGCACGACTAGAAAAATTACTCTTAAGCAAGAGGTTTCATTTTGAAGCAGAACAACGGGATATTGATATCGATGTCTTTAAGTTATCCAACGAAGCACAAAAGAGAATTATTACCCTGGTTAATACTGATAAACGGAACGGTCTGTAAATAAAACCATCAGATGGTTAACCTGTTGATTTATATATATTAAAAATTCAATTTCTAAGGGTTTTGATGCATTTTACAAAACCCTATCATCTGTTCAGCACAAATTTTTGAGTTTTTAATACTCACTCATTTTAAACAGCTTTGAGTGAGATATATGAATCAGAAAACATCCCAAGAAAATCTTCTAACACCAGTGCAAGTAGCTGAGCTGCTTGGTGTATCAAGTGGCACCTTAGCTGTTTGGAGAAGCAACGGAACTTGTCAAATTCCCTATATGAAAATTGGCCGCTGCGTTCGTTATAAAAGATCGGCAATCGATAGTTTTATGAACCAGCAAACTCATTTACATACCCATCTAAAATCTGTGGGGGTCGTTAAATGAGATTGCGCTCCAATAACCTCGAAAGATCTCCATTGATCATAAACAGATCATGCAACTGTCTTGGGGAGAGCTAATATGCAGATAAACACTAGCCTCTCTAGCTCAAATGCAGATTCAGATTATGGTAAGACGATTCCAAGTAAATGCGTAACATTCATCGATTACCTTACACTTGGGATAAACGGTATTGAAGATGCCGCAAGTTACTTTAAATGGATAGATCATCAATTAAAGAAATTTGGGGTAACTGTATCTAAGCGCTTTGCGAAATCACCGATTGGCTACGATATCGCTTATCAGCTTTGTTGCATCCAAAATCAAAATATTGTTTGTGGCAGCGTCAAATATAGCGCTTGTCATAAACGTGTTTTGTTGGAGATTACCGGTAATGGGTGCGCTATGTCAGCCCAGAATGACAACTTTTCTTGGTTAGTAGCCCTTACTCAACAACCTACTGTATTTATAAAAAGACTTGATATTAGCTATGACGACTATGAAGGAGCATATTCAATTCAAGCTGTTGATAAAGCCTATAGCCGGGGATGTTTCAATAGTTTTTCTAACAGGAGACCTCAAAAAAAGAATTGCGGAAACTCTATTGGAGGAAGGACGCGCTACATTGGGGGAATGAAGGCGTACAAACTTCTGTGTGTGTATGAAAAAGGCAAAAAATCTAAATCAAATATATATCCACATTGGGTCCGTCACGAAATTAGGTTTAGTGCCAATAGCCGAGACCATATCCCAAAGGAAGCTTTAACCAACTTAGATAGTTACTTTTTTAGCGCTTTCCCTAAAGCGTATAAGCGAATCATTTCGAAAGTGCAATATCACCCAGTTGTATATAGGGAGAGCTTAAAATATGCATGTGATTTAGGGCGGTCAGTCGGTTGGCTGCGACATCAATACGGACGAAAAATAAAAGAGGTCAACAACATCCTAGGCAGTGAGAAGACTATAGACTTAATTTCTCGAGATGGCAGGTCCCAGAGTTATGCAAGGCTCCCATTCATTACTGACGAATTATTGCGGCTTAAATTTGGTTCTGAGTTGAGCGGTAACGATCCCGTAGAAGGCACATCAAAGGACGACGTTGAATGAAGACGTTGCATATTTCAATTACTGAGGCGGCACTAAAAAAGCATAAACACTCTCGCGTTATTTTGCGGGACAAACAGTTGCCGTTTCTAAGCTTCAGGTATTCAAAAAACTCTAAAACATTAAAGGGGAGTTTTCATTTGAGCTTCTCACGAAACGGTATTACAACCAGCAAGATTGTCGGCCGCTATCCAATGATGGAAATTAATCCAGCAAAAATGGAAGCTTCAAAAGCCTATCTCACAATTCAAAAAAGTAGGCTGTCAGTGATGAAAGCATCTACCTTTGAAACGTGTGGAGAATTATTAAAGTGGTATTTAGAGTTTCGATTGCTAGCGCCAGGCAGCTCAATCAAGACGTTAAAAAATATTAGTCATCAAGTTGATAACATATTGTTACCGGTTTTGGCGGTTCACGACGTCGAGTCATTGAACCATCGAGTCCTAGCCGAGGGATGGCTTAATCCAAGTTATGAGAGATACAGCGTGTCGACCCTCAAAAATGGTTTTCAATGTTTGAAGGCCGCCTATAACCAGGCTGATAAATTAGGGTACTTGTCTAGTAATCCTTTAATCAAAATTAGTTTTAATGAGCTCACCTCAAGCCGAGTTAAGCCGAAGAGATGCAAAATTCAGTCTTTGAACTGTTCGGTACTTGTTCGACAGATTCGCCGGTTTGACCCAGGTATGAGGATGATGTGTTTTTTATGTTTGGGTTATATGACACGAAACAGAGAAACGGCTGTCGCTAGATGGGACCATTTTGACTTTACCAATATGATTTGGCACATCCCTGCCGAGAACACAAAAACAGGCCAAAGCATTTCACATCCTATCACACAGAGTATGCTCAAGTTATTGATGAAGTACCGTGTATGGCAAAGACATCGAACACGCTCCAGCTTTTTATTTCCCCGTACCAAAGGATATAAAGCTATTTCTGAGTCGCAAGCTGCAAGTAAACTCGCGTTACTGACTGATAAGCAGTTTAGTCTTCATGACTTAAGAAAATATGGCTCATCTCAATTGCGGGATATGGGAGTGGACTACTACATAGTCGAGCGTATTTTAAATCACAAAATGACTCAATTAGACGAAACATATATTCACACCAGTTCTAGCGGGATTATTCGACAAGCCCTAAGCGGTTGGCATGAGAAGTTAAAACTCAGTGATTTATGTTAAATATGGTGGATGTATATCTGGGCTATACCTTAGATGGACACATCTGAATTATTCCAAATCTGTCCATATAGAGTCATATAATTAATATATTGACATATTTGCATTAGGGTCTTAAAGTCTAACTTTACACATTGAGGTGATTTTTATGAAAGGTCAGACGATCGGCTACATTCGAGTAAGTTCTTTTGAACAAAATGAGGCTCGGCAATTAGAAAAGGAAGCTCTCGATAGGGTTTTTACCGATAAGGCGTCTGGTAAGGATACTAATCGTCCTCAATTAAAAGAATTAATTCAATTTGTTAGGGAAGGGGACTTGGTACTTGTTCATAGTATGGACAGGCTCGCTCGCAACTTGGATGATTTGCGTAAATTAGTCAAAAGCTTCGTAGCAAAGGGAGTAAGCGTTAAGTTTGTGAAAGAAGGGCTTTTATTTTCAACCGAAGATGATTCGCCAATGTCCAACTTATTGCTATCGGTGATGGGGGCCTTTGCTGAGTTTGAACGCTCTCTGATTAAAGAGCGCCAAAGAGAGGGAATAGAGTTAGCCAAGAAAAAAGGCGTTTACAAAGGTAGAGCCAAAGCGCTTTCCGATGAAGATATTGTGTTATTAAACGAGCGTGTTAGTGCTGGTGTCAACAAAAGCACGCTCGCTAAGGAGTTTGGGATTAGTCGCCAAACTTTGTATTCATATTTGCGGTATTAAAACTTGAATTTTTCGGAATCAAATTCTTTGATTAAATCTTCCGAAATTAGTGCAATTTCGATGTGGGCATAGGTCTCGCTGATCATTTCGTTTATAAGACGGAATCTTAGCCCTTTCTCTTTCGTTGTTAAGTTTTCATAATTTTTGACGAATTGCATATAACCTTTGCAGTGTCTGAAAAGAGTATCTGGATTATTTACATCCATTAACTTCATTATTTCCTCTATAGGAACTTCTCGACTCCGAAGTGTTGTAACGATATAACCCCTTCCAGCCAGTCTAGCTTCCTTAGACAATTGGTTTAAGCGCTCTTGATCGCGTAAAAAATGATTCCTATTTTTATCTATAAAATCACTACATAGGTTTACCGATTTTGTGTCATTTTCGGTAAGTTCAATATCCAAAGTCAATGCGATTTTTTTTGCGAACCAAAGTTGTTTATTTGTTGGGGGACGCATACTTGTTGGGATAAATCCTCGAACCAGACTCCCGAATTCATCCGTCAGGATGTCAGGTCTCTTAATATTTTTAGTCTCCATTTCTAACGAATCATACATATATGTTGGTAAGTTAAATGGGATTTCTTTCCCGCATATTTCTATATGGCAATTGGCTTTTCTTTCAGACAGATAAGCGCTCATAAAGTTTGTCATCTTCATTGAGGTGTCTTCGATTTTCGGCTCGCAGGTTTCTAGTGCTTCTACTAATTCGTTGTTTACAGGTATTGTGAATACTCTAGTGCCAACGATTATTTTTGCGTTTGAAATTGAGTTTAGGATTGGTTGACTTGCGTCGCTATCATTCGAGTTCATTTATTTTCCAAGCATTAGAGAATGCGGCTTGAGTTTGATATTTGTTTATCACTCTTCGCACCCATTAAAAATAGTCGGAACAAAATTACACTTTTGTAAATGTTATGGCAAGGAACGATTTTTATTAACTATATGAATTTAAAGACAAAAAAATCTATTATAGATTTTTCATTACAAATCTATCGCTGGTTTTCGGCTAGATAAGTTAAGGGAGTAATCTGGATGTTGTGGTTTATTTCGTTGAAATGCGACCGTACAAAGAGCATTTATTCTCCTATTTGCATATCAGCTGGGGGCTAGCTGACACCGGTGTTCTTGACCCGATGGTGATCACCCATTTGAGTATAGATTCAGTATCTATCATTATTTAATGTCATAGCGATCGCTCGTGCGGCTAGGCCTAAGCTGTATATCAGGAAAATCTACATTAAAGAGATTGTCATTTATCAGTAATAGCCATCGATTTATAGCTTTTCAAACGCGCAACATAACACGCTAAATCGGGTCTTGTTTAAGGTGCTCTGACATTTCAACTAATTCCTAGCCTAGTAAAAATAAGGGATTCATATAACTATTGCGCGTTTTTGCGTAACAGTTTGGCGCAAGCGTTACACCTGTTTTTGTATGCAGGCTGTAGTGGAAACTTTTATGCAGTAGCATTTTGCTTATTAGGTTAAAAATACACACATTTAAGGTGGGTCGATTTTAAATTGAACTCAAGAATGACAAAGATAGAAAAGCATTACACCAAATACATGTATTTATGTTTGATAGTCCAATGACAATTGGGTGGGCTAAGGTTCACAGTACCGATAAAAACAGGTAATCTTTAAACAGGTTTTTCACTGTACATCAGTAGCTTAAACGAGTATCACTGATGTTCAGGTTTTTTCTACTTTCTTTGTATGCTTAGTCATTGGGTCAATTTCAAAGCATTCTTGATTTCGAAAATATTTAAAGGGAATTAGGCATGTCATTCAATAGCAATTTTGAATTTCTTAAAATGCACCACGATTGGCTGTTCAAACTGGCAGAAAGTGCGGAACGTAATTTTTCTCCTGACCCTAATACATCTCTTATGAAAATGCGCCAGTTGGGAGAGGCCATTGCACAAACAATTGCTGCTCGTGTTGGTGTTGAATTTGGTAAAGAAACTAAACAAATTGATTTGCTCAGAGAGCTTGATTACAAATTAAACCTGGATGACAACATTCGTGACGCGTTTCACAATATACGTAGGCTAGGTAACGAAGCGACCCATGAATTCATCAGTACCAGTCATCGGGATGCCCTCAAATCATTAATGGTCGGGCATGCACTTGCCACATGGTTTCATACTACCTTTGGTGACATAGCGACTAAAAGGTTTAAAAAAACCAAGTTTGTAAAGCCACAAGATCCCTCCGAATACGTACGCGAGGTAGAAGAGCAGTTAGAACAGCTGAAATCTGAGTCACAACGGAATAGTGACAGAATCAAAATTGCGGAAGAGCTAAGTAAAGTTGAAGCTGAAAAAGTAAAAGCTGAACGTCAACGCGCTGAAGAGATGGCTGAAGAACGGAGCGTTTGGGCGCAAATAGCTGAAGAACAAGAACAGACGCTTACTGAATACCGCGCTAAAATGGATGCTGCGAATTTAAAGTATTTTGAAATTTTCCAATCAAAACCCAAAGCGGAGCAGTTTGCCGAAATTGAGCGAATCGAAAAATCCTTGTTTGAAATGGATGAGGCGGAAACCCGCGTGGTTATCGATCAACAGCTGGTTAGTTCCGGCTGGGAAACAGATACTGAAAATTTGCGTTATTCCAAGGGCTCACGACCAGAGCCAAATAAAAACAAAGCAATTGCAGAATGGCCCAGTGCCTCAGGCCCTATAGACTATGTCTTGTTCGTAGGCTTAACGCCAATGGCCGTAATAGAAGCCAAAAAAGCAGCTAAAAATGTTTACGGCGCGATAGACCAGGCTAAACGGTATGCTAAAGGCCTACAAGAAACTGGTGAATTCACCATCGATAGTATTTGGGGGGATTTTAAAGTTCCGTTGACTTTTGCTACCAATGGGCGGGCCTACTTAAAGCAGCTGGAACAACAAAGTGGTATTTGGTTTCTTGATGTAAGAGATAACGCAAATCGACGTAAAGCACTAAAAGGCTGGTTTACACCGGTTGAACTCAAATCTTATTTAAAACAAACTCCACAAAAAGCTGAAGAAAAGCTTGATGATATGGGCTTTGCCTACGAACTCAAGTTACGTGATTACCAAATAGAAGCCATAAAATCCGTTGAGCATGCTATAAAAAATGATAAAGAGAGAGCCTTAGTTGCGATGGCAACAGGTACAGGTAAAACTAAAACCTGTATAGCGCTAGTATACCGCCTTTTAAAAGCAGAACGTTTCCGCCGTATTCTGTTTTTGGTCGACCGCTCCGCGTTAGGGGTACAAGCTACAGTGGATTTTGGAGAGGTAAGAATGGAAAACCTCAATACCTTTGCCGACACCTTTGAAGTCATTGGCATGGAGCCAGATAAAAAGCCGCTCACGTCGCCAGGTGACGCAACCAAAGTGCATGTAGCCACAGTACAAGGTTTAGTTAAACGTATTTTGTATCCCTCTGACAACGACAGTAAACCAGGAGTAGGGCAGTACGATTGTATTGTGGTCGATGAGTGCCACCGTGGTTATTTATTAGATCGAGAACTTAGTGACACGGAAATTGAATTTCGAGACCAAAAAGAATATCAGTCAAAATACCGAGCGGTTATCGACTATTTCGATGCTTTCAAAGTGGGTCTAACCGCTACACCAGCCTTACATACAGTAGATATTTTTGGTGAGCCGGTATATTCATATAGTTATACAGAAGCGGTCATCGATGGTCACTTGGTTGACCACACTCCGCCAATTCGCATTAACACCAAGCTCGCTGAGCTAGGTATTAAATATGAAGTAAATGAAGAAGTGCAGGTGTTGAATGTCGAGCATAATCAAATTGAGCTATTTAACACGCCTGATGAACTTAACTTCGACGTATCCCAATTTAATAAACAAGTTATAGCGCCAAATTTCACTAAAGTAGTGACTACGTGGTTAATAGAAAGTGATGCCATTAATCCTTATTCTGAGGAAAAAACCCTTATATTTTGTACTACCGACAAACATGCTGATGAAGTGGTTGAAGCTTTAAAAAATGCCTGCGAAGCCTATCATGGCGAAGTAGAGGACGATGCCATTCAAAAAATCACTGGCAACACAGATAAACCCTTAGTAAAAATCCGCTCTTATAAAAATGACCGCTTACCAAATATTGCCGTTACGGTTGATTTGCTCACTACCGGTATAGATGTGCCTAAAATCACAAACCTGGTTTTTTTACGACGAGTAAACAGCCGTATTTTGTTTGAACAAATGTTAGGTCGCGCAACACGGCGTTGTGACGAAATAGGCAAAGAACGCTTTAAAATATACGACGCTGTAGACATCTACAACCAGCTTGAAAACGTCAATAGCATGAAACCAGTGGTAACCAAGGTAGACATCACCTTTGCAGAGCTAGAGGGCGAGTTAAAACAGCACGACACACCTGATTTGCAACAGCTGGCTAAAAATCAGTTTTTGGCCAAGTTGCAAAGTAAAAAACGGCATTTGACTGACAGTCAACAAGATCAGTTTGAAACCATAGTGGGTAAAACACCGCAAGAGTTTGCCGAAGAGCTAAAGGCTATGCCTTTAACAACGACCGCCGAGTGGTTTACAAATAATCCAGGACTGGGAGAGCTGTTAGACTCTCGTGTAACTGGTGGAGGGCTTCGCAGACCTATTGTTATTTCTGAACACGAAGACGAAATAACCGATATTACTCATGGTTATGGCGACGGGCAAAAACCAGACGATTACCTCAAAGCGTTTAAAGACTTTGTAAACGCTAACAGTAACCGTTTAGTGGCTATTCAAACCGTGATCCAAAGACCTTGGGAATTAACCCGCCAAAGCTTAAAAGAGTTAGCCTTTGAGTTAGAGAAAAACAAATTCAGAGAGCAAGACCTACGCACAGCTTGGCAAGAAGTGAAAAACGAAGAAATTGCAGCGCGCATTATTGGTTTTATTCGCCAAGCCGCCATTGGCGAAGCCTTAGTGCCCTTTGAAACAAGAGTAGACAACGCCCTCGATAAAATACTCGCTAGCCAAAGCTGGAAAACACCACAAAAACAATGGTTACAAGCTATCGCCAAACAAATGAATGCCACCACAATAGTGGACGAAACTGCGCTCGATAGCGGCATATTTAAACAACAATTAGGCGGTATTAAACGAGCAAACAAACTGTTCGAACAACCCATTAAAAACGTACTGGCAGAATTTAATCAAGCATTATGGACAGCCTAAGCGTTGATCCAATTTAAACAAAAAACTAATTCGCGATTTTAATGCCTGTGTTGTTAAAATCTCATTTATAAAATTTAAGTAAAAGGCAGTGAAAATGAGCACCCAAGACCTAGTCGCTAAACTCTGGAACCTATGTAATTTATTACGAGACGACGGTGTTACGTATCACGAATACATTAACGAGCTCACTTTCCTTATTTTCCTTAAAATGGCTAAAGAAACAGATACAGAAGACGGCCGTACAGAAAAAGAAAAAACTCGAGTTTTAAAAAAGGGGGAAACTCGAAAGCCTCCAAATATTCCAGAGGGATTCCGTTGGAAAGATTTAGAAAATTATGACGCGGCATCGCGCCTAGAAGAATATAAAAAACTATTGATTCACCTTGGCTCTCACGGCTCACTAATTACTAAAGCTATTTACGCAAACGCTAGTACCGTTATTCGTAAGCCAGCAACCTTAAGTAGTCTAGTGACTGAAGTTGACAAACTAGACTGGTACAGCGCTAAGACGGAAGGCTTAGGCGATATGTACGAAGGGCTGTTAGAAATTAACGCCAGCGAGAAAAAATCTGGTGCAGGTCAATACTTTACACCGCGCACATTAATCAACGTCATGGTTGAGTTAATGAATCCAACTATAGATGACGTGATAGTTGACCCAACAGCAGGCACAGGCGGTTTTCTAATCAGTGCTCACCATCATATAAAAGAAAACAACGACATCATGTCGTTAAACGAAAAGGCCTACGACAAATACCAGCACGGTACCTTTTTTGGTATGGAGCTAGTACCTGATACCCGCCGCCTGGCCATGATGAACCTAATGCTACACGACATAGCAGTAGATGATGAAAACGCCGGTATTTTATTTGGTGATACCTTATCAAATGAAGGTAAAGCCCTACCACAAGCCAGCTTAATATTAGCTAACCCACCTTTTGGAACAAAAATGGGCGGCGGTATTCCTACCCGCGACGATCTAGTGCATTACACCAGTAATAAACAACTGGCCTTTTTACACCTGATGTACCACAAAATGTTAAAACCCGGTGGCCGGGCCGCCGTGGTATTGCCCGACAACGTATTGTTCGAAAGCGGCATAGGCAAAACCATTCGTAACGACTTAATGGAAAAATGTAACTTACACACCATTTTACGTTTACCTACCGGCATTTTTTACGCTGCGGGCGTTAAAACCAACGTGCTGTTTTTCTCAAAACCTAAAGATGTAAAACAGGATAAAGCACAAACTAAAAACGTCTGGGTGTACGATTTACGCTCAAACATACCCATGTTTGGTAAACGCACGGTATTAGGTCATGACCATTTCAAAGAGTTCTTCGACGCGGTTGGAAGCGATTTAACGAATGTTGATGAAAAAGCCAGAGCTACTTTTATCACAGAGCACAGCTCTTCATCAAAAAATAACGGCAGCGAGATCGGTAATGTCGATACCTGTCTCTTATACACATCTGACGCTGCCGACGAAG